>OGSB01000239.1_pt1 | contig 34365 bp, 34 predicted proteins | sample 1573741 | NCBI WGS metagenome assembly OGSB01 (sample SAMN03295824, study PRJEB24534) | human gut metagenome | isolation source: fecal sample 5 from infant 3 | host: Homo sapiens | place: USA: Pittsburgh, PA | collected 2014-07 | reverse complement strand
ACGGCGCAAGCCCTGCGGGCTTTTTTGTGCCTGCAATTTGTCCCGCGAAGTCCGATGCCAACTAATTAAATCCGAACCTTTTAGGCACCTTGTCAGGCACCTCATAAAGCTTTAGTGTTTTTGTGGAACCTAAAACTAAGCCTGTGCATCAGAAAAAAAACACTTTTTATTCAATGAGATAAAATCAAACATTCTCATTAAAGCGCACTACGTTTTCCTGATGGGGATGGCCTTGAGCTAATCATCAAATCCAGCGGGTTTACGCTCTGGCCGTTCGCCACATTCGCTCTTTTATTTCGAAATCCTTACCAGTAACGCTGGTTGCCTACTTCCCCCGCTGTTCATCCTGCCTGTTTCCGCACCACAAGTGGCCGCGACACTCGTTACTGCAGCGGTTCAGCATGCTCCGGAACCGGAGACCACATTGATCCGCCCCTGATGAGTAGCCTGGTGGCGGCCTGCTTCTCAATCCTGTATTCGTCTATCTTCCGTTTCCAGATGAAAAGGGACGGCTTCACATTGCATTTATTGACGCAAATAAAAGACAATCATGAGTTGAGATTCGATTATGCTCTCTGGCACTCATCGGCATTGCACGGGCTTTACGTCGCAGGATGGCGAAAAAGACGTTACACGCCCCATTTTCACAGGATCAATTTTGAATATTTACTCAAAACGCTGCGTGATACGACCGTTTAACGCCGATGATATCGAGCCTTTTATGGCATATCGCAACGATGCCGAATGGATGCAGTACCAGGGGTTTAAGGGCCTGACAAAGGAAGCTTATGCCGAGGCGTTGCTGGGAAACGCTTCTCTTACGCAGGGCATGCAGCTCGCGGCGATCGATACCGCGACCGGGACTTTGATTGGCGATCTCTACTTAAAACAAGAAAACGAGACCATCTGGCTTGGCTACACCGTTAGCCCGCGGTATGCAGGTCAGGGTTACGCCCTTGAAACTGCGATGGCGGTCATTGACTGGTGTAAGCAGCAAGGTTTTTTAGCCGTAAAAGCCGGCGTTGTGGCAGATAATCTTCCCTCAATAAATTTACTGAACAAACTCGGATTTTCCTGTTCCTGCACGGAGGATGATGAGCAGATTTTTGTTTTAAACATACAACCCGCTCATTAATTCCCCCTACTTTCAGCTTGTCATACTCACATACCTCTATCCCGACAAAAATTTCTCTGATTAATCTGCTGTTACCTCGTTCACACCGCGGAAGGTCACATGCTACTTTCCGCGTCATTTGTTTTTAAAACAATTAGATAAATAGCTTACCGCCCCTTCATCCTGCTAGTTTTATGCCTGTGACGCACCCTGTGCGCAGTTCTATAAGAGAGATAACCATGAAACGAGCTGTGAACGCCCTACAAAACTTTGGAAAATCCCTCTATGGGCCGGTACTTATCTTGCCGATAGTGGGTCTGTTTATCGCTTTTGGCAACGTGTTGGGCGACGGCAACCTTGCGGAATATCTGCCCTTGCTCGGCCATCCTTTAATTCAGAATATCGGCCAGCTCATTGCTAAATCAGCGGTATCGGTACTGGTGAACCTGGTGCTGATCTTCGCCATTGGGATCCCCGTAGGCCTGGCCGCCCGCGATAAAGGCTACGCGGCGCTCATTGGCCTGGTGACGTTTATCGTCTTTATCAACGCCATGAATATCACACTGCAGCTGCAGGGCCAGCTCGCGGCGCCGGAACAGATGAAAGCAGCCGGCCAGAGCATGGTGCTGGGCGGCCAGGTGCTTAAGATGGGGGTCTTCGCCGGGATCCTCACCGGCGCGCTTTCGGGCTACAGTCTTATATCGGTTACGGGTATGAATCTTACGTATTCGGCCTGCCACCCTGCGAATGCGCCAATCTGCCGGTGCCCGCTATCGACGATCAGGGAATGAGTTCAAAGGTAATTGAGATTAACGTATCAGGATTTATGTCAGCGGGCGTCGTGCTGTACAGCGAACCAGCCTGACCATATAGCGTGACCGCGCCGCCTTTTAAGCCCGCAGATAAAACTTTGGCCATCAGGGGATCGATTTGTTTGTCGTATATCATCCTGGAATTCATCGTATTGAGTATCGGGGTACCATCAAGCTTTTTCTCCAGTATATTCAGGGATAAGGACTCATTCTGCTTGTAAGGTTGCTTCCCTTGTTTATCAATCACGAAATAGACACCATTAGGCAAAACCTCATATTTTTTATTTTTAATTTTGGCCATGATTCTTTTTTCAATATCAACGTACTTAGATGACATTTGCTCATTAAGGGTGTTAACGATGGTTTCTATTTCACCTTCTTTGATTTTCAGCTTTTTATGGTAAGCATCGTTAAAGCCTGAAACCAGCGCCGAAGGCGACAGCTTCACATCATTGTCAGCCATTTTATTCACATCCGATAGCGCCTGAGTCAGATAGAAAACGCCGAGTGCGTAGGCATTTTTAATGCTTTTATCAGTAAGCTTTAACTCACTTTCCTTTATGGCCTGGCTATCAAGGGCAGACTGTAATTTCTGATTTTGATTGTTCAAAGCAGCAACTGACTCAGTATATTTTTTCTGCGCCGCTTCGGCAGCGGCGCTCAGCTCAGCATTTTTTTTGCTCAGCGCGTCGAGCGCGGATTTCTGCTGACTTTCGCCCTGGGCGTTCTGCTTTTGCAGCGCGGCGATCTGCGCCGACAGCGTGCGGGTGGTCTCATCCAGCTTTTTCTGCGCCGCTTCGGCTGCGGCGCTCAGCTCGCCATTCTTTTTGTTCAGCGCGTCGAGCGCGGATTTCTGCTGGCTTTTATCCTGGGCGTTCTGCTTTTGCAGCGCGGCAATCTGCGCCGACAGCGTGCGGGTGGCCTCATCCAACTTTTTCTGCGCCATTGCGGCGGCAGCGCTCAGTTCAAGGTTCTTGCCCATCAGCGTGTCTATCGTTGATTTCTGAGCTTTCTCACTCTGCCCTTTCTGAGTTTTCAACGCGGCGATCTGCACCGACAGCGTGCGGGTCGTATCATCCAGCTTTTTCTGCGCCGCTTCGGCAGCGGAGTTCAGTTCAGCGTTCTTTTTGCGCAGTGCTTCAAGAGCACTCTTATGCCCGTTTTCGTCCTGTGCACGCTGCGCCTTTAACGCCGCAATCTGCGCCGACAGCGTGCGGGTGGTTTCATCCAGCTTTTGCTGCGCCGCTTCGGCAGTGGCGGCCAGTTCAACGTTCTTTTTAGTCAGCGCGCTCACCGCGGCAGGATCGCCACTCTCTTTCTGTACACCCTGGCTACTCTGTGCCTTCAGCGCGGCGATCTGCGCCGACAGTTCGCGCGTTGTTTCAGCGAGTTTTTTCTCTGCCGCTTTGGCTGCCGCGCTCAGCTCCGCATTCTGTTTGCGCAGAGCGTTAATCGTACTTTGCGTTTTATTGCTCTGATTTATTCTTTTGCTGACGCCATCCTGCTTCGGCGGCATTTTTTTATCACGGCTCTCGTTATTCTGATTAGACGAGGCCGACTCCGCGCTAGCGGCGCCTGAGGCCGGCGGATTCTTAATTTCAAGTTTCTTGATATTATCAAGGAAGTCTCCCCCCTCGGAACGAGCAGGGAGCATAACAAAAAGGGTAGAGAGAGCAAATACAATCGCAAGACCTCTGAGATCGTATAATTTCAGTTTCCCCTTAAGGCTCATCATCTGGTCAGCCCATCTTTAAGATCGGCTTTCCGGGCGCGGGTTTCGAACTCCTTGATTAATTTCTGAGAAATACTATTACACTTATCATTTATCTTATATTCAAAAAGCGGGGTAATGGTTGATTTTACGCTGGCTGAGGTTTGCCCCGAAACAGAGGCATAAAACTTAGCGTCGTTAATTAAGCCATAGAGTTCACTTGAATCTTTCTGGAACTTGTTATCCAGCTTAACTAAAGCATCCGCATCCTGGATACACTGCTGTAAAGCAGGAACTTGTGCAGGCTGTTCGGTTTGACTCACATCTTTCTTTATTAGTGCGCTATCTGTTTTTTTAATATTAGTACACCCCTGCAATACACCCACAGAAATACACACCAATACCAATAAGCTATTTCTTATCATTTTCCCATCCATTAGAAAAATAGTGCACAAAAAAATATATTTCTCGATTCCAGCAGAAAAAAAATTAACAAACAACGTTACAGGTTGGATTTACTCGTAATTCAGAAAAAACACATAAAAAGGTTATTTTTTGACCAATTACAGAGTGGGAATTATCCTGGTACCAGGCGATATTTTTATCTGATTTTTTTCTTAATAACATATAGTTAATGATGTGCCGTCTGCTATATGCCTGATATTAAGCGGTCTATTTCCCAATAAAATCAGGCATAAGCTGTTTCTCATTCATTACTAAACTCATGCACTCCACTTCGGCCTGGCTACGGTATTCTTCTTCAGAAGATTGCGAAACTCCTTGAGATAAGGTTCATTGCTGCGCCCGCGCCTGCAGATCGCCGAGAAGGGAGATTGAAAGCCAAACTCATTGGGTAGCAGCACACGCAGGCGATTCTCTTTAATCCACGGCCAGGCGTAGTGTTCTGGAAGATAGCCGATGTATTTCCCGGACAGGATCAACAGCAGCTGCGCATCGACGGTTTCAACCGTGGCGCTGCCCTTGCTGAACCCGCGCCGCCGCAGATCGCTGGTATTCCAGTAGCTGCGCGTCACCAGTGGACACTGGCTGATGAGATCTTTATCGAGCTGGCGACTAAAGAACATCGGATGCAGGTCGCTGCAGTAGAGCCAGTGCTGCTCGCGGTAGAGCGGTTCGCTGATGATGTTATGCACCCGCGAATTGTAGCTACCGATGGCGAGATCGATATGGTTATTCAGTACGCCGTTCAGCTGTTCCGCCGGGGTGCGAATAATCAGCTTGATGTGTACGTTAGGAAACTTATCGCTAAAGCTGCGCAGCACCACCGGCAGCGACAGCGCGGTTTCCGTTTCGATGGAGTCAAGCGTTGAGATGCAAATCGTGCCGCTATGCTCGCCTTTCAGCAGCGCCGACTGGCGCTCCAGCTCGTTCAGTTCACTCAGCACGCGGATCGCCTGCTGTAAAAAATGCTGCCCTTTCTCCGTTAACGCAAAGCCGCCGCGTCCGCGCTGGCACAGGCTAAAGCCCAGCTGGCCCTCCAGCTGCGACATCGCGTTGCTGATCGCGGAAACGGAAATCCCCAGCTCCTGCTGGGCCCGGCCATAGCTCTCAAGGCGGGCCACCGCCTCAAAAACCTGGAGCTGTCGAATGTTAAGCGTCGCGTCGTTAAGCATGGCGTTTAGTTCACTGATAAATGAACTAAGTATTTGCGGCGGACGATTTAAAGTCCAGCACATCTTGCGCACTATCCCTGCTGTTGAGTTTTGAATATCAGATTCAGGAGCAGAAATGGATAACGTCTTTCATCAACCGCAGGGTGGCAATGAGATGCCGCGTTTTGGCGGCCGCGCCACGATGATGCGCCTGCCATTTATTGAGGATTTACAGGGGCTTGATGCCGCATTTGTCGGCATCCCTCTGGATATCGGGACCTCGCAGCGTTCCGGAACGCGCTACGGACCGCGCTATATTCGTACCGAATCGGTGATGATTCGCCCGTACAACATGGCTACCGGCGCCGCGCCTTTTGATTCACTGTCGGTGGCGGATATCGGCGACGTACCGATTAACACCTATAGCCTGCTCAAATCGGTGCAGATTATCGAGGATTACTACACCAGTTTGAATAGTTTTTCGCTCATCCCCCTGACGCTCGGAGGCGATCACACCATTACCCTGCCGATTTTGCGCGCGTTAACCAAAAAGCACGGTCCGGTAGGTCTGATTCACGTCGACGCCCACACCGATACCAACGATGAGATGTTCGGCGAAAAGATTGCCCACGGCACCACCTTCCGCCGCGCCGTCGAAGAGGGGCTGCTGGATCTTAAACGCGTCGTCCAGATTGGCCAGCGCGCGCAGGGCTACGCCGCCGGCGACTTCCAGTGGGGCGTCGATCGGGGCTTTCGTCTGGTTCAGGCGGAGCAGTGCTGGCACAAATCCCTGGCCCCGCTGATGGCCGAAGTGCGTCAACAAATGGGAGATGGCCCGGTTTATCTCAGTTTTGATATCGATAGCCTCGATCCGATCTGGGCCCCCGGCACCGGAACCCCGGAAGTAGGCGGCCTGACGTCAATACAGGCGCTGGAAATTGTGCGCGGCTGCCGCGGTCTGAACCTGATTGGCTGCGACCTGGTCGAGGTCTCGCCCCCCTATGACGTCAGCGGCAACACGTCCCAGCTGGCCGCCAACCTGCTGTATGAAATGCTCTGCGTTCTCCCGGGCGTGAAATATCCATAGAGGAAAAACCATGCAGCTTAACGTCTTTCGCACGCTGTGGGGCGTCACCACCCCGTGGCAGCAAACGGTTAGCGAACTACAGAGCGTCGGCTGCTGCGGCATCGAAGCGCGAGTGCCGCTGACGACAGAAGAGCAGCGAACGCTGGCCCGGCGCCTCGAAGCGTCCGCGCTTCAGTATATCGCCATTGTCTTCAGCGGCGGCGGCGTCATTCCGGCCCAGGCCGAGACGCCCGCGCAGCATCTGGAGCGCTTAAAAGAACGTTTTGCGGCGGCAAAAGCGCTTAATCCGCGCTTCGTCAATCTACTGGCCGGTAACGACCGCTGGCCGCTGGCGCAGCAGGTGGATTTTCTCGGCAGAGCGCATGAACTGGCCGCCGAGTATGAGCTGCTCTGTAGCTTTGAAACCCATCGCGCCACCTCGCTGTATAGCCCGTGGCTGACGCTGGAGATTATTCAACAGCTGCCGCAGCTGCGCTTTACCGCCGATATCAGCCACTGGATCGTGGTCAGCGAACGCCTGCTGGATGACCCTTGCGATGACTTCAGCGCCTTTATCGAACGGGTCCACCATATTCAGGCCCGCGCCGGATACGACCAGGGGCCGCAGGTGCCACACCCGGCCGCGCCGGAATATCAGGCGGCCCTGCGGTTTCAACAGCGCTTCTGGGAGCAAATCTGGCAATCGCAGCGCCGGCGCGGCTACCAGCACACCACGCTGACCCCGGAGTTTGGCCCCGATGGCTATCTGCATCACCTGCCGTTTACCAACGTTCCGGTCGCCGATCTCTGGTCGCTGAACGCCTGGATGGCCCGGCGTGAACAGCAACATTTTGTCGAATTCACCTCGCTAACTGCATAAGGAACGGAAGAGATGACCGCTGCAAAAAGTTCTTTTACTGAATTACCGACCATCGACATCAGCGACCTGACCTGCGCCGATCTCACCCGACGACAGGCGGTGGCCGACGCCATCGGTCAGGCGGCCCGCGAGGTCGGCTTTTTCTATATCACCGGGCACGGCATTGCGCCCGAGCTGATTGCCGGCATCCGCGCGGCGGCGAAAGAGATTTTTGCCCTGCCGATGGAGCGCAAGATGGCGTACTACATCGGACAGTCGAAAAGCCATAAGGGCTACGTTCCCGAAGGCGAAGAGATTTACGGCTCCGGCAAGCCGGATCGCAAAGAGGCGTTTGATATCGGCTTCCAGGCCGCCGACGACCACCCGTTGGTCGTGGCTAACACGCCGCTGATTGGCGCCAACGAATGGCCGGATATACCCGAATTTCAATCCCGGGTACTGGCCTGGTATGACGCGGTCTTCTCCCTTGGACATCGCCTGTTTGACGCCTTCGCTCTGGCGCTTGGCCTGCCGGAAGGTTATTTCAGGTCGATGGTCACCTGCCCACCGTCAAAGCTGCGCCTGATCCACTACCCCTTTGACGCCAGCGCCGAAGATGTTCCCGGTATTGGTGCACATACCGACTATGAGTGCTTCACTCTGCTGCTCGCCGACCAGCCGGGCCTTGAAGTGTTGAACGAAGATAGCGTCTGGATCGACGCCCCACCGCTGAAGAACGCGACCGGAGAAGAGGCTTTCGTGATCAATATCGGCGACATGCTGGAAGTGCTGAGCGCTGGCACATTTGTTGCAACAGCACACCGCGTACGTAAGGTGCCGCAGGAACGTTACTCCTTCCCGCTGTTTTTCGCCTGCGACTACCACACGCTGATCCGCCCCCTGCCGGGCTTCCTTAAGGCGGGCGAAGCCAGCGAGTATCAAGAACTGAGCATTGGTGAACATATGTGGAGCCAGGCGTTACAGACCTATCGCTACCTGCGCGAGAAAGTCACCCGCGGCGAGCTCCAGCTCCCCGAACGCGCCCGCGGCACCAACACCTTTGGCCATCTGAAAAAACAAGCCCAGCAAAAAACCGTTAATAACCCGTGAGGATAAATGATGAAAAGAACGCTAAAAAAACTCTCGCGCCGTGTGGCTTTGACCATCGCCGTCACCGCTTGTTTTTCACCGCTGACTCAGGCCGCAGAGCTGCTGACCGAGGGCGTATTTAAGGTCGGGATGGAGGTGACCTATCCGCCGTTTGAGTCCTACGACAGCAATAATAATATCGTCGGCATCGACCCGGAATTTGCAGCGCTGATCGCCGAACAGCTGAAAGCCAAACCGCAGCTTATCGACACGAAATTCACCAGCCTGATTTTAGGTATCGGTAAAAAATACGATGCGGTGATTTCCGGAATGTACGTGACTCCCGAGCGTCAGAAGCAGGCGGATGCGATTCCTTACGCCCTGTCCGGCGCATCCATTATTGCCCTGAAAAACAGCACCATTCAGCCCAAAACCGAAGATGAACTGTGCGGCGTGAAGGTCGGTCTGCAGGCGGGTACCGCCTGGGTTTCCAGTCTCAAAAAACACTCCGACGAGTACTGCCTGAAAAAGGGTAAACCGGCGATTAGCGTTCAGGAGTTCCCCACCGCGCCGGAAGCCTCCCAGGCCCTGCTGTCGAAAAATATCAACGCCCAGTTAGAAATCGCCCCGGCGGCGCAAATTATCGTCGAGAAAAGCCGCGGCCGCCTGGCCATTAGCTCAAATCGTCTGGTCTATCCGCTGCCGCTGGGGATCTACGTCGCCAAAGGCAATACCGAGCTGGCCGAGGCCATTAAATCAACGTTAGCCACCCTTAAAGCCAACGGCAAATATGACGCCATCATCAAGAAATACAGCTTAGAAAGCATCAATTAATACAATAATTAAACGGGAGTCGCTATGGAGTTCGATTGGGGATATTTTTTCTCATTATTTAGCGTTGGGGCATTCTGGCAGGCGTGCATTACCGTCATTGTCGTCAGTTCATTGTCCTGGTTTATTGGCCTGATATTAGGTTTTCTTTTAGCCTGCGCTAAGCTCTCCGGCCCGCACTGGCTGAAGGTTCCCGTCGAACTCTATATTTGGTTTTTTCGCAGCGTACCGCTGATGGTGCTGCTGGTCTTTGTCTATAACCTGCCGCAGCTGTTTCCGGCCACCCAGCCGCTGCTCGGCATTCCGTTTATCGCCGGGCTGGTATCGATGACGGTGACCGAAGCGGCTTATATGGCGGAAATCCATCGCGGCGGCCTGCTTTCGGTCGCTAAAGGGCAAAGCGAAGCCGGGCATGCCTTAAGCTTTAGCTTTATCGGAATTCAGCGCTTAATTATTATTCCGCAGGCGTTTCGTATCTCCCTGCCCACGCTGATCAACGAATATATCACTATCATTAAGCTCAGCTCGATTCTGTCGGTTATTTCGCTGCCGGAACTGCTGCTGACCGGCCAGCGCCTGTACGCGCAGAATTTTCTCGTAATGGAGACGCTGCTGGCGGTCGCGGTCTATTACGTCATGGTGGTCACGGCCTTTACCTGGCTCTTCCGGGCGCTGGAAAACCTGCTGGATATTCAGCGCAAACGTCCGCAAACGCTCAATGAAACGGAATGCGAAACCCTGCGTCAAAACCTGAAGCCGCCGGTGCAGACAACAAAAGCGCAGTCCGCCCGCGGCAACCCGCCGGCGCTCGATTTGCAGGGTATCGAAAAATCCTGGGGCCAGCACCACGTCCTGAAGGGGATTGACCTGAAAGTAGAAAACGGCGAGGTGATCAGCATCATCGGCCCGTCCGGCTCCGGCAAAACCACCCTGATCCGTACCATCAACGCTCTGGAAAGCATTGATGGCGGCGAGATCATTCTTTACGGCGAAGATTATCTGAAGGGCGCCTCCATTATCGATAAACAGCAAATGCGCGCGGGCGTGCGCCGCATCGGCATGGTCTTTCAGGGCTTCAACCTCTTTCCTCATCGTACGGTGCTGGATAACGTGATGCTCGCCCCGCTCTATCACAAGCTCCTTGACCGCCCCGCTGCCAGAGAGCAGGCGCTCTGGCTGCTGGATCGCGTCGGTCTGCTGGCGCACGCCGAAAAATACCCGTACCAGCTCTCCGGCGGTCAGCAGCAGCGCGTGGCCATCGCCCGCGCCCTGGCGCTGAAACCGGACATCATGCTGTTTGATGAACCCACCTCGGCGCTGGACCCGGAGCTGGTTGGCGAAGTACTCAAGGTCATTCAGTCCCTCGCCCGTGAAGGCATGACGATGCTGATCGTGACCCACGAGATGGACTTCGCCTTATCGATTTCTGATCGGGTGGTGATGATGGAAAACGGCGTCGTGCAGAGCGATGTGCCGCCGCAGCGTATTCGCAGCGATGCCGCCGAACCGTCCCTGGCCCGCATTCGTGAATTTATGGGAGTGTAATAAATGACAACTGAACTGGAATTACGCCAGCAGCTGGCGGGCGCCTATCGTCTGGCGGCGCTGTTCGGCTGGGAAGACACGCTCTATACCCACTTCTCCGTTCGCCTGCCCGGCGACGGCGAGCCGCGATTTTTGATTAACCCCTTCGGCATGATGTTTGATGAAGTGACCGCCAGCAACTTAATCGTGGTCGACATGCAGGGCAAGGTCGTCGAAGGCAGCGCGCCGGCAAACTCGGCGGGCTTTACAATCCACAGCGCGGTCCATATGGCTCGCGAAGACGCCCACTGCGTGATCCACACCCACACGCTGCCCGGGATGGCAGTCGCCGCCTGTGCGGAAGGGCTGCTGCAGCTCAACCAGATCAGCACCGAGTTTTATCAACGCGTCGGTTATCATCCTTATGAAGGCGTGGCCTTCGATCTCGATGAACGCGTGAGGATCCAGCGCTCGCTCGGCGAGAATATCGCCCTGATCCTGCAAAGCCACGGCCTGCTGTCGGTCGGCCGCACCGTCGCCGACGCGTTTTACATCATGTATTACCTGAACCGCGCCTGTGAAATCCAGATGGCCGCCGCGCAGCTGGCTTCGCTCGGCTCCATTCATACGATCCCCGATCGCCTGAGCCAGCACGCCTGCGAGCAGCTGATGGGAGTCGAACATGAACGCCAGCTGGTGTGGCAGGCGTGGCTGCGTCGCCTCGACCGTCTTGATACTTCTTATAAGAGTTAACGCCTATGACTCCGTTCACTATCGTCGTGGATTGTAACGATCCTCAATATGCCCAGGAGATTTGCGCCGCTTTCGCGCCATTTCCGCAGGCAAAAGCGGTCCTGCCTGACCACCCCGCCGCTCGCGAGGCGCAATACGCCTGCTGCTGGTTTCCCGATCCGCAGATCCTGGCGCGATCGCCGCAGCTAAAGCTGATCCAGGCAGCGTCCGCCGGCGTCGATCATCTCCCGGCCAGCATTTTCGCCAGCGATGTTCCGCTCTGCCGGGTGGTTGACGATGATTTTCGCCACGGCATGTTTGAATACGCGCTGTGGGGCGTGCTGTGGTTTCAGCGCCGCTTTGACCGGGCGCTGGCTCACCAGCGCAAGCGCATCTGGAAGATGTATCCGCAGCGCGCGGCGGCCGATTATCACGTTGGCGTCATGGGCCTCGGTGAAATTGGCGGCTATATCGCCTCGCAGCTCGCCGGGATGGGGTATCGGGTTTCCGGCTGGGCGCGTAGCGAGAAATCCCTTGCCGGCGTGCGCTGCTTTCACGGCGACGCGCTGGCCGGTGAATTTCTTGGTCAGCTGGATGTGCTTATCAACGTCCTGCCGTTAACCGAGCAGACGCGAGGTATCCTCGCCCACCCTTTACTGGATCGGCTCCCCAACGGCGCGGCGTTGATAAACTGCGGCCGCGGCGAGCATATGGTGAACCAGGACGTGATCCGGGCGCTGGATAGCGGCAAGTTATCCGGCGCGGTGCTCGACGTCTTCCCCGTCGAGCCTCTTCCCCAGGAAGACCCGCTGTGGCAACACCCGCAGGTAGCAATTACGCCGCATATGGCCTCCATCGCCCAGACGGAGGCGATCGCCCGCCAGCTGCTGGATAACATCCAGCGGCTACATCGGGCGCTGCCGCTGAAAAACCGGGTGAACAAACAGAGTGGTTATTAAGCCCGAAAACGTCAAAAGCATAATATCCGCTGCTACGCTTAATGGTCTGTCCAATAAAAAATAAGGCTGGCAGCATGAATATTGATCTATCGGGGAAAGTTGCACTGGTTACCGCCTCCACCGGCGGCATTGGTTTCGCCATCGCCAAAGGTCTGGCGGCAAGCGGCGCGGAAGCGATCGTGAATGGCCGCAGCGAGCGTAGCGTGAATGCGGCCATTGCCCGCCTGCAGAGCGAGGTTCCCGGCGCGAAGACCCGACCGGCGATAGCCGATCTGAGCGACGCAGAAGGCGTGAATCAGCTGATACAAGCGGTAAACGGCATCGACATACTGGTGAATAATGCGGGTATTTACGGCCCGCAGGATTTCTATGCCACCGACGATGCAACCTGGGAAAGATACTGGCAAACCAACGTGATGTCCGGGGTTCGTCTTTCCCGCGCGCTGCTACCGGCCATGGTACAGAAAGGCTGGGGTCGGGTGGTTTTTATCGCTTCGGAATCGGCACGCAACATCCCGGCGGATATGATTCACTACGGGGTCACTAAAACCGCTCAGCTATCGCTGGCCCGCGGGCTGGCGAAATATGTTGCCGGCAGCGGCGTCACCGTGAACAGCGTCCTGCCGGGACCGACCCTTTCGGATGGCTTTGCCGAGATGATGAAAGACGAAGTCGCTAAAACCGGCAAATCGCTGGAGCAGTTGGCCAAAGAGTTTGTGATGGCAAACCGCCCCAGTTCGGTGATTCAGCGCGCGGCCACGGTAGAAGAGGTCGCCAGCATGGTGGTTTACGTCTGTTCGACTCAGGCTTCGGCGACGTCAGGCGCGGCGCTGCGCGTGGATGGCGGCGTAGTGGATGATATCGTCTGACGCACTGTGCGCGGATAACAAAACGTTCAGCGCGCAGGCGTTTATCTTGAGCAAAGTTAGCGCCTGCGCGCTGCCCTTTCGCCGACCAGCAGCGCCAGCGCAACCACAACCGGCACCAGCGATCCCCACAATACGGCGTTCCAGCCAAAGAGGTTCATCAACGCGCCCGAGGAAAATGAGCCAATCATCATGACGCCGAAAACGATAAAATCGTTCAGCGATTGCACCTGGTTTTTCTCTTCCGGTCGGTGGAAATCCATAATCTGCGTCGACGCGCCGGTAAAACCAAAATTCCAGCCGATGCCCAGCAGGATCAGCAACAGCCAGTAGTGCATAACATCAATACCGGCCAGGCCAACCATCACCGAGAGCGCCAGCAGAATCAACCCGGCAGCGTTAATACGCCGGGCGCCGAAACGAGCGATCAATTTGCCGGTGAAAAATCCGGGGCCGTACATGGCGATTACGTGCCACTGGATACCCAGATTCGACGCCTGCTGCGACAGGCCGTGCATATGCATGGAAAGCGGTGCGGCGGTCATCAGGAAGTTCATTACCATGTAGGCGATTGCGCCGCTAAATACCGTTCGGGAAAACCCGGGCTGGCGCACAATTTCGCCCAGCGGGCGCCCGCCGGACGTCACCTGCGCCGCCGGTTCGGCGGTTTTTACTCCCAGTAATACCCACGCCGATACCGCTGCCACCAGCCCCTGAGCAATAAAGGTCATGGCAAAGGTGTGCGGCGGCCAAAGATTCATGGTGCCGGTCACCAGCATCGGACCGATGACCCCTGCCGCCACTCCGCCCCCCATCACCAGGGAGAGCGCACGCGCGCGCCGTTCGCCGCTGACGCCGTCAGTAGCGGCAAAGCGAAAGGAAACCGCCACCGCCGCATAGGCGCCGCCGAAAAAGGCCGCGATGCAGAATAGCCAGAACGAACTCATGACCACCGCCGTCGCCGCCAGCAGCCCCGTCAACATACCGGCCCCGGTCCCGACCATAAACACCGTTTTGCGTCCGCGCCTTCTGGCCAGCGCGCCAAACGGCAAAATACAGGCCGCCATGCCCAGCACAAAAATGGTAATCGGCAGCGTGGCCAGGGTTGGAGAGGGCGCGATGGCGTTGCCAACAATCGCCCCGGTAGCGTAGAACACCACCGAGTTTGCCCCAGCCAGCGCCTGCGCCGTCGCCAGGCGAACAATATTCTGGTTTTGCTGCCTGACGGGCAACGTCATTTCAGCGCTCATAGATTTTCATTATCCTGAATTCATTTTTCGTTATGCCAACGCCCAGGATGACATAATGAACGTAATCAGGCATTTCGACCAGCCATCACGCCGCCATCAATATCCCATACCGCGCCGGTCACCCAGCGGGTGCTATCGCTAAGCAGAAACGCTACGGTTTGCGCGATATCGTCAGGCGTACCGACGCGGCCAATAGGATGGAAGCCGTCGAAGCTATTCATCACATCCTTCACAGCATCTTCAGGTAGAAAGGCTTCATATATCGGTGTATGCACTACCGCCGGAGATACCGCATTGACGCGAATCCCGCTGCTGCCCAGCTCAATTGCCAGATTTTTGGTCAACGCATGCAGACCCGCTTTTGCCATTGAGTAGGCTGACGACGGCGTTGCGCCAATCGCCTGCTGCGCCCACATCGATCCAATATTCACAATTGAGCCTTTGATATTATTGGCCAGCATATTGCGCACCACGTCGCGGGTGATAAAAAAGGTCGCGCGGTTGAGATTCATATACCGATCGTAATCGGCCATTTCATGTTCGATGAACGGCTTCGGGAAGAAAACGCCAGCGGCGTTAACCAGCAGGCTGATATCCTGATGTTTCGCGTTGATGCTCTCCATAACCCGCGCCATACCCGCTTCGCTCATCAGGTCAGCGACGATGATCTCCACGTTACCCTCAGCCGCCAGCGCCTGACGGGCCTGCTCAGCCTTCTGCTGGCGATTGCCCACCAGCACGACCTGACCGCCCTGTTCAACAACCCGTCTGGCCGTTGCCAGCCCCATACCGCTGGTTCCGCCAACCACTAACAATTTTTTACCGGCAAACGCTGTGTTCATCATTAACCTCTTTATGCTTGATTTGGATGACCTAAGCATGCCTTTGCAGAGCCGCGCTGACGAATGAGAAGAAATCGCGTCACAATAAAGAAAATCTATCTTGATGGATTATACTCATGCCAAAATTCATTGATGGATATTCAGCATGCGCTCGCTTAACCGACTGAAATGGCTTCACGCTTTTGAAGCCGCCGCCCGCCACGGCAGCTTTACCGGCGCGGCCCGAGAGCTGGGCGTGACGCCTGCCGCCGTCGGGCAACTGGTCAGGGCGCTGGAGGATTGGGTTGGCCATCCGCTGCTGCACCGCACCCGCAGCGGTAAAGAGCGTCTCACTCTGGTGAACGAGGCGCAGGAGGCGCTGCAGGATATTACTCAGGGGCTGGATAAGCTGGAAAGCGGGCTGAATAAACTTCGCGGTCGCCGGGCGCGTTCCGTGGTAGTGATCACCGCCTCACAGGTGCTGATGATGAACTGGCTGATGGAGCGGTTAAACCGCTTTTCCGAAGCCTATGAAAACATCGACCTGCGCCTCAACGTTACGGAAAAGCTGATGGATGTTGCCCACGGCGAAGCGGATTTAGGCATCCGCTGCGGTCGCGGCGACTGGCCCGGTGTGGATAAAACCTGGCTAATGGATGAAGAAGCGGTGCTGGTGTGCAGCCCGCTGATCGTTCCAGCGGGCAAATCCGCCTGCGGCGACTGGCTGGCACAGCAAAAGCTGATCCACGATGATACGCCGCACCCGGGAGCCCGTTTTCCTTCCTGGGAGGAGGTTCTGCAGGCCGCTCAGGCCCCAGCGGCGCGCGATAGCGGGCTGCATATCAACTCAACGTCGGCGGTCATTCTGGCCGCGCTCAGCGGGCGCGGCGTCGCCATTGTCCGCCGGGCGCTGGTAAAACAGCTTCTCGCCACCGGTCAGCTCGTTCAGCTACATCCGGCCTACCGCTGGCCCCTCAGCTGGTCCTACTATATCGTGACGCCCCGGCATGCGGCCATGCGCCCGGAAGTGAAGGTATTTCATGACTGGCTGCTTCACGATGTGCTGGCGGAGAGCGGGAACGCTGATTTTCTGCCGCTGACCCCGCCATAGAAAACCTTTGTTGTTTTATGGGTTGACCTGGTCATGGATGCGCCACTTCTGTTTGAGCACATTTTTGTCCTGGCTATCCAGCCACTGATTTACCTTTTCCAGCAGCTGCGGGTTATCTTTATTCATCATATAGACTTTGAAGCTGGCGGTGCCCGGGAAGGGTTGCTCATTGGCCACGCAAAACACGCCCGGTTCGTTGCTTTGGTAATACACGCCTTCGATCAGGTCGGTTACCATCATATCCGCCGTTTTCTGCCGCAGCGCTTCAAGGTTATCCACGTTATTTTTCACCCGAATAATCTGCGCCTGCTTGAGATGTTCATCCACAAAGCTTTGATTGGTGCCGCCCGGGTTCACTACCACCTTCACGTTTGGTTGGTCGATTTTTTCCAGGCTGCCGAGAGCGGGCGCCGCCGCGCAGTTAGCCAGCGCAATTTTGCCGTTCGGCACGACCGGCTGGCTTAAGGCAAATTCCTTCGCCCGGGCCGCAGTTTCCGTCACCCCGCCCATAGCAATATCAAACTTATCCGCTTTCAGGTCCGCAGAGAGCGTTGGCCAGCTGGTCGGCACAAAGCTTACCTTTAGCCCAAGCCGCTTGCCGAGATCCTTCGCCATATCAACATCGTATCCCAGCAGTTCTCCGGCTTTATTATGAAACGCCAGCGGCGCGTAATCTCCCGGTACGCCGACTTTAAGTTCGCCGCTTTGTTGAATGCTGTTCATGTCGCGCGCCTGGGCGCCGAAGGCGACAGCAGCGATGACGAAAGCAATACCTGACTTCAACTTCATCTTTATATCCTTGTTCAAATGTGAACCGTTTTATGATTATCCTGCGCTGCGCAGCGGATTCTGTTTATCGTTCATAAAATCTTTAATCATGGATGCCGTCAATACCGGCGGCGAAAAACGCGAGATCGTTCCGTCGGCCGCTTGCCCGGCGAGCTGCTCGCAAAAGCGCTCAACCTGATTAACCGGACAGCCGGCAATATCCTGGGCGGAAAAACGCCACCACCGTAGCGCCAGCAGCTGCTCGATAATCGCCTCGCTAAAGCGCATGCGGATAACTTTCGCCGGGTTACCGCCGACTATGGCGTAAGGCGCGACATCTTTGACCACCAGCGCGTTGGCGGCGACAACTGCGCCATCGCCAATAGTGATGCCCTGCGCCAGTGTGACGTTCTGGCCAATCCAGACATCGTTGCCGATGGTTATCGGTCGGGGAGTTTTTTCAAAAGGGTAAAACTGGTTGGGCCTGCCGCTATCGGCAGCCAGCGTCGCCATCACGCCGGAGTGATGGGCATAAAAAACCGGGCTGGCGCTGGCCCACTCCAGGGGATGCCGATCGCCAAGTACCTGTAACCGGTCGGCAATCGATGTGTAGCGCCCCACTTTAATCAGCGCCGGCAGCAGGGTTCGCGTATAGCTAAAAGCGCCCAATGAGGCCAGCCGTTCGCCGCAGCGCCCCCAGTAGGTGGTATAAGCCTCGGTGGTTAAATTTTCCGGTATCTCGATCGGCAGATCGTCACGGTAAAAGGCGTGGGCGCAGACCAGCTTCTGCCCGCCGACAAAAATTCGCTGCGCCTGCAACAGGGGTTTAAGCTCCCCAAAGGTGATTTTCATGATCGATTTCCCGCACCAAAGTATTCCCGGTCAGCCGCTTCATCTCTCGATCATTGATAGCGTACCGATCCGCTCGCCGCGCGAAAAATCACTATGACATCTCTTTTTTGTGAGCTACAACGCGAAAGCGTTGGGCCGTAATCGCCTGCGATCGTCAGTTATACTCCAGCGCAAAGGTCACCATGCTATTGGCGGTGCCGGCGGTCACCGCATCATCGGTCTGAACGTACTGGGCGTTGAAGTTGATATTCTCCGCGCTGCCGGCGCTGCTGGCGTTAACCCGCTTTAGCACCGGGAGATTGCTGGCCTCGTTGATTTTGACGCTGGTCCCTGCCGCAGGCGCCGGGGCGCTGTTATTGCCGTACGTGAGCCTGACGCCCACCCCGCTCGCAGAGGCGTTGGCTTTGCTTAACGCGAGGGTATCCGTACCGCCGCCTGGTGAGGTGACGCCAAAAAAGCCTATGCGGATATCGGTTGGCGTGGAGCAAAAGACCGGTATGGAGAAGCTTTTCGCGCTGCCGCCGGTGGTGCTTTTGCCCTTGAACTCCGCTTTATTCACCGTCCCCAGGCTAACGTGAATATTCGTGGTTGAAACCTGACAACTGCCGCTGCTGCCGATATCGACGTTCAGCGCCGCCATATCGAGCGTGACCGGCGAGCTGGCGACAAAACCGGCGCGGCTGTCGGCCTGCTGCTGGATCGTCAGTTCGCCAATCTGCGGCTGCGCCGGAACGTTAGCGTGGTTACCGCTGACCAGGGCGACGTCCCCGGTCTTATAAAACGTCACAAAGACTTTCACCACAATCTGCTGCTGGTTCAGCAGGTTAGCCATCTCCTGGCTGTCACACACCGTCACGGACTCCGCATTATCAGCCGCGTGGCTGCCATCAATAAAGCGAACCGCGCCGCCGCTGCACTGGAAGCCCAGTGAGTATCCGATACCCTCCAGCGCCGAGGGGAACACGTGCTGACCGCCGATGGAAAGCGGCGATGAGGCCGTTTTTAGCTGCCGATAAACCAGACGCTTTGCCGCCGCTTTCGGCACCTGAAGATCGCAGGAGAAATGAATCCCGCTGCCGTTATCCGCCATCACGCCGGTCATCTGCGTATTCAGCGGCAGCGTGGGCAGGTACTTGATATTCTGGACGTTAACGGTCATCTGGCCGATATCCCCTTTGCAGGTTTCCGCCCAGCCGCTGTGGCTATAGATGCCCGCTATCAGCAGGAATAAAAACGATACTATGCGCAAAATCACCTCTGTGCAGACCTACTGGCAGAAGCCAGAGACGGTTTTAACCGGACTCTGCCTCTGCTGTACGGTATCGGTAAGATGGAAATGCAGCGCGCATCTCCGTGAGATGTTGTCGGCATTCCAGGCAACATCCAGCGTCCCTTCCTGCGGAATGCCGCTCAGATAGACCTGCCCGCCGTCGGCCACCATGCCGCCCGGGGCCCCGCCAGGATCGTCTTCAGCTTTCCGCAAGCGAACGCTGGCGCCGAACGGCAGCGGCCCGTGACTATCGCTGAGGGTAAACAGCACGCGGCTGCCGATATGGGTCTGGTAGTTCGCCTGCACCACCGCCCCGCCGCCGGGGATCACCGTCTGTCCTTCAAGTTCGACATCGGCATCGTCGGCCAGCGATTCGGTATCAAGCGTAATGGTATTTTTGCGATAGGCCGTCAGCGAAGGCACCACCGCATAGCCTCGCCAGTCGGTATGCACATTGCTGCCGTTCTGAATCGCCACCTCTGCAGCGCCCGGCGCACGCACGATGGCAAAGCTTTCGCCGACGGTCTGCCCGAGCGTCACGCCATGAGGATGGGCGACAACGGAGCCCGATGCGCCCCAGGTAAGCTGCTGACTGGCGCTATCGTGGCGATAGCCGAGCTGCGCGGTTCCGTAGCCGCCGTGGTAATCCAGTGCGGCGCTGCTGTTACTGCCCTGGCCGCCGTTAACGTAGCCCTGCTGGAGGGAGTAGTAGAGATTGGGATGATGTGGAAGCGAACCGAACAGCGACGCCTGCTGCGAAGTACGTCCGCTATTGTCGGAGGTCATGCTGTAGCTGATCGCGCTCTCGGATAGCGGGCCGAAAAGCGGAACGCTCAGATTAAAGGACCACGAACGATCGGCTTTTTGTCGATCGGATGAATGGGTGTAGTAATAACCCACGCCCCACGTCACGCCTCGCCAGGCGCTGTAAAATCCGAGATGCAGCGTTTCATCGCGGCTATGACTGTGCCAGTACTCCTGCGACCAGGCGGATATCGCCAGGCTGCTGATACCGCCAAAGGCCTGAGAAAGCGATATTTCTTCGCGGCTGCGCTTGTTGTCGAGCAGCCCGTTGCGGCTTTCAAGCGCATTCGCTTCGCTGAAGTCATAGTAGCCACTGGAGGAGTAGCGATAGCTGGCGAGACTGAATGAAGTCCCCGTGCCGGCAAAATCCTTCTGATACTGCACGCGCACCGAATGACCTGCCGAGCGCTTTCCCGACGGCGCTGTGGTGTTTGCCCACGTCGCATCGCCTCCGATCGACCCCAGTTCGCCCAAACCGCGCCCGATGCCAAGCGCCCACGACTGGTAATCCTGCGCCAGCTGGCTACCGCCGTAGAGCGTGAATTCAGCCGGTAGCCCATAAAACAGCGTGCCCTGTAAAAACGTCGGCGACTGCCCCTGGCGCTGCGCTGAACGGAAGCGCCCGGCGCTCAGGTTGTATTTAACCCGCCCTTCGCGCAGCATAAAGGGTACGGCTGAAAAAGGTTGCGTAAAGGTTCGCACCGAACCGTCGCTCTCTTTCACCTGGACTTCGAGGTCGCCGCTTTGCGCCGTCGGATAGAGATCGTTTATTGCAAACGCCCCCGGCGAGACGAACGTTTCATAGATCACGTAGCCATGCTGGGATATCGTCACCTTGGCATTACTATGCGCCATCCCGCGGATCGTTGGAGCGAAGCCGCGCTGGCTGTCCGGCAGCATTTCATCATCGGACATTAGCTGAATACCGCGAAACTGCACGCTGTCAAAAACGTCGCCGGTCGTAAAGGTATCGCCCATTCGCAGCAGGCTTTTGAGGGATTTCACATCGCGCTGTAGCCAGGTGCTCTGCGAATTCCAGCGCCGGGTGCGATCGTACTCCATCGACGATACGTTGCGCAGGCGCCAGGCCCCAAGGTTAACCCCGCTGCGTAGGTTCAGATAGCTGGATTGGCTATTGTCATCCGACTGCCGGGTTTGCGACCCGGTCAGGTTGTAGTTAACAAACGCCGCCGGGATACCGTCGTCCCAGCGCGCTGGATCCACGTATCCGCGGCTCTGGACGTTCATGGCCGCCTGGGGAATGCTTAAGATCAGGCGCTGATCGGCAAAATCGAAACGGCTACTGGCATCAGGAATGTAGCGCTCGATGTGGGTGAACGCTTGCCCCTCATGCAGCGATTGAAAGGCAGAAAAAGCGCTGACGTTCACGCCATATTCCGCCAGCTGCGCCGGGGTTAACTGCGGCTGCAGCGCGCCGTTGCTGTCGATAAACGTCACCTCGCCCCGGGTTATTTCCTGATTATTCACCCAAATGCTGACTGAATAAGTCCCCGGCTGCTGGCCGCCTGATTTTGCAAAATAGCGTAAGTCAGCGGTCTTTTGCTGCGGATTGGCAAATTCTAAGGCCGCCGGATCGAAGTACTCATCCGCCCGCGCGATGCCGCTTTGACAAAGCAGGAAAAGCGCCGTCGGCACCGTCGCTAATAATGAAATCCCGCCGGTTGGCGCAGCGATCGCCGTATAACCGGAAGTCATACCAGAGGGGTTATTTTTCACAATATCCTGACCAGACGAAGCAAAATTACTGTTGCGCGAAATCCGTCATCCCGCCGAAATCATTAATGGCGCGCCACTTAATAATGCCGGTGCGATGAATCGGCCACTCTTGCTGGCTAAAGGGTCCAATCATGCCGGGTTCAGTAATCTCCTTGCCGCCCACCGAAAGGGTAAAAAATGAAACAAAATAGGGCGTCGGGTTTTGTGCTACCAGCCGTGAGCCGTCAATTTTAAATGTCAGCTTGCGCCATGCATCGGCTGGTTCACCCGTCAGGCCATTCGGGCGATAGAAGATCTTAAATTTTGATTTAATATTGACCTGTAGCTTATTCACTTCATCTTTTTTCGTTGGCGCAATACTTTTTACATTGAGCCAAAATACCGATTCCCGATCCGCGGGCAGCGTTGCGCCAATGAAATTAATACGCAACACGTTCTGCTGTTCTGGATCGAGCCGGAATAACGGCGGCGTAACGATAAACGGCACCCGGCTCTTATTATTCTCCGCATAATTTTCCACCCACGATTGCACCAGATAAGGCGAATGGCTATCTGCATTAGTAACTGATATTGCGGCCTCTCGCTTCCCTTCCTGATAGATTACCCGGGTTCCTCCCATGACAATACCGGCGTGGGCCGCGGTGGATAATATTAACAAGGCTAGCGCGGCGATCGTTCGTTTCATAATCATTACCGTCCGGGAATAATAAAAGCGGGTATCAGTAACAAAGCCTGATAATAAATATGGATAAACCAGGGCGCCCGTCTTTCAGCCAGGCAGAAGCTAACGCCTTGCCCGGCCCGGGCAAGCTTTAATAACCGTAGCGTTACCCGCTTTTATTTTATTAGTTGTAAACCATATTGAAGTTAGCTGTACCGTTGGCAGAACCCGCGGTAACCGCACTGGTCGAGACATAGTCAGCAAAGAATTCGAGATCGGCGGTTCCGGTAGTGGTGCCGCTGGCACCGGCGGTAACGCTATGGCCGCGAGAAACGTCGCCAAGCTCAACCGGCGTCGATTTGTCATCTTCATACAGCTTAATCGCTACCCCTTTTGCGGTACCGTTAATCGCCAGTAGATCGCTATTGTTGCTATCGCGGGTACCGTCAAACAGCACCGAGACGGTGGTGACGGTGGAAGGACAATCTTTGACTTTGATATGAAAGGAGGTTTTGGTGGTTTCTGAACCCGTGCCGGTAAAATAGCTGCTCGCCCATTTTCCCAGATCGACGCTTTGATTCGCGCTGGTGCTATCAACATTACAGGAGGAGTCGGTAATGGAGCCGGTAAATTCCACCTGACCGCCCGTTCCTTGCGTGCCCGCATTCGAGCCGGGATTCACGGTCATTGCCGAACTGGCCGGCTGTGAAGGCGTGGATAATGCGCTGCCAGACACCAGAGCACCGACAAACATTGCCATAATACGAAATTGCTTTTTCATTATTTATCTCATCTCTAACTTATATTTTTACAGATTCCGCGCTAAGGCTTAAGGCCGCGCAAATCTGCATACAGATCCTCCATGTTAATAGTATTGGCGTTCCGTCCGCAGGCCATCAGGAAAAAACCCGTGCCGCTCAATTGATCATGCGTAATAAAATAAAAAGTGCTTTTAGCGAAATTGACTAACCATTTATTCAGGGAACAAATAAATACTATCCCTACCCATTACAAATCGCAATATTTTGTTATGTTAATGAAATGCTGTTTTATTTCACATATAAAAATAATATTAAAGACATTGCGCTTTTTGTTAATTAACGCAACCAAAAATCACGATACAATAACATCAAATCGCAACATTGGATTGCACAATTTAACAAACACAACGAATTTAGCCGCTATTTTGCGGCAATAAATCCGTGAGCACGCGCGGCATTTATTAAATATTAGGATTAATCTTAGGTTGCGTTCAATCTTATTTTCGTAAACGAATAATCAATAATCACGTTAGTAATTATTAATAATCAATATGGAAGAAGCTTTTTTAAGCGGCAAGCGGCTGGACGCAAAAGCAATAACAGTACTTTTTTTATGGAATAAAAACCCGCAATCAAACAAGATTGCGGGCGGTATTGAAAAATGAATAAATAGCAGGCTTCGATCAGAACAGGCCCAGCGGCGCGGTACCGTAGCTGACCAGCAGGTTTTTCGTCTGCTGGTAGGCGTTGAGGGCCATCTTATGCGTTTCACGCCCTACGCCGGACTGTTTGTAACCGCCGAATGCGGCGTGCGCAGGATAGATGTGATAACAGTTGGTCCACACCCGGCCGGCTTTAATGCCGCGCCCCATGCGATAGGCAAGATTGGTATCCCTCGTCCACACCCCAGCCCCAAGGCCGAACTGGGTCTGATTAGCGATAGACAGCGCCTCAGCTTCATCCTTAAAGGTGGTCACGCCAATCACCGGGCCGAAAATCTCTTCCTGGAAGCTGCGCATATCGTTGCGTCCCTGAATCAGCGTCGGCTGAATATAGTAGCCGTTATCCAGTTCGGCAGAGATGCTGGCACGTTCGCCGCCGGTCAGGATGGTACCGCCTTCATCGCGAGCGATCTTGATATACGAGAGTATTTTATCGAACTGCTGACGTGACGCCTGCGCGCCGATCATCGTACCGGTGTCAAAGGGGTCGCCGCGGCGAATTTGCGCCACTTTGTCCATGACCCGCGCCATAAAGGGTTCGTAAATAGACTCCTGAATCAGCGCGCGGGACGGGCAGGTACAAACCTCCCCCTGGTTAAAGAAGCCCAGCACCAGGCCTTCCACCGCCTTCTCGATATACTCTTCTTCCCCCTCCATCACGTCGGCAAAGTAGATGTTCGGCGATTTACCGCCCAGCTCAACGGTGCAAGGGATAATGTTTTCCGCCGCGCAGGCCATAATATGGCGGCCAACCGGCGTCGAGCCGGTAAAGGCGATTTTGGCAATGCGTTTACTGGTGGCCAGCGCTTCGCCCGCCTCCTTGCCAAAACCCTGAACCACGTTAAGGACGCCCGCCGGGAACAGATCGCCAATAATCTCCAGCAGCAGCGTGATGCTGAGCGGCGTCTGCTCCGCCGGTTTTAGTACCACGCAGTTACCTGCCGCCAGCGCCGGCGCCAGTTTCCAGGCGGCCATTAACAGCGGAAAGTTCCATGGGATAATTTGTCCGACCACGCCAAGAGGCTCATGGAAATGGTAAGCCACCGTCGTTTCATCAATCTCCGCCGTGCTCCCTTCCTGCGCGCGCAGGCAGCCAGCGAAGTAGCGGAAGTGATCGACCGCCAGCGGCAGGTCGGCGTTGAGCGTTTCGCGGATCGGTTTGCCGTTATCCCAGCTCTCCGCCACCGCCAGATACTCGAGGTTGGCCTCAATACGGTCGGCAACCTGCAGCAGCAGATTGGCGCGCTGCTGAGCCGACGTTTTGCCCCAGGCGTCGGCGGCCCGATGCGCCGCATCCAGGGCGAAGTCGATATCTTTGGCATCCGATCGTGGAAACTGACCAATGTTGCTACCGTCGACCGGGGAGGTGTTCATAAAGAATTCGCCGCCAATCGGCTCGACAAATTTACCATCAATAAAGTTACCGTAAGCAGACTTCAGTGAAACCAAAGCGCCCGGCGTGCCAGGATGTGCATAACGCATCGCGAATCTCCTTCATGTAGGGTTGAAGCGCAGCGGCATATTAGTTTTGTCCGGCGGCTCGCTGCGTCTTCAGACCATTGCAGGGGGCGTGCCACCTTTTTCGCCACCAAAAATATTTCTATTTTTCATATTGATAGCTTATAAATCTCGCTTTCTGTTGCACTGAATGTTCCTTATGTGTTGCAAATCGCAACACTAACAAAACCTTGTAGCTACAATATTGCAACACTAGTGAGATAACGAGGTGTCCCGTGCCAGGAAATCCATTTGCCCTGACGCCAGAGATCAAAGCGAGCCCGCTGCTGAGCGACTCCTGGTGCCGCAGCCAGCGCTATGGCATCGACCCCGCTACTGACGACTTCCCTCGCCTGCACGCCAGCGAGCTGGCCGACAGGCTCGCCAGCCATAGCCGTCTGCAAAAGCTGGCCCAGCCGGTGGTTAATGCCTTGTCCAGCAAGGTCAACGATCTGCAATCGGTGGTGATCCTCTCTGACGCCAGCGGACTGGTTTTGCAAACCTTTGGTGAGACGCAGGCCATGCAGAAAGCGCAGCGCTTCGCTTTAGCCCCGGGCAACCTGTGGAGCGAAAGCGGACGCGGAACCAACGCCATCGGCACCGCGCTGGCGATAGACGACAGCTGCGAAATTGATGGCCGTCAGCATTTCCTCACCAGCAACCAGGGCCTGTATTGCGCCGCCGTACCGCTGCAAAATCCCGAGGGGAAAATAGCCGGGGTGCTGGATATCTCCGGCCCGGCCCACTATCCGCACGCCCGGACGCTGGCGTGGGTAAAAGGCGCCGCGAAGCAAATAGAATATCTATGGGTGAAACAGAGTCTGCACCCGCAGCAGTGGCTGATGAGCCTGCATCCCCGGGCGGAAAAACTCGACAGCGTAGACGAACGGCTGCTGGTCTTTACCGATAACGTGCTGACGGCGGCTAACCGGCTGGCGATGCGCGAATTCGACCTTGACGCCGCCCGGTTTGGTCATCTCACTTTCCAGCAGCTTTTTCCGCAGCTGCGGCAAACCGCCGTTAGTATCCCGCTGCCGGTCGCCGTCGGAGGGCACAACTACTATTACCGTCTGCGTGCTCCCGCGACCGCCAGCGTGGCGACGACCGCGCGCCCGGCACTCGATCTGCCATTCTCCAGCCCGCATGAATCAAAAAAGCTGCTGCGTCTGCTTAATGCCGGGATTGGCTTATGTATCGAAGGAGAGACCGGCTGCGGCAAAGAGTACGTCAGCCGCATGCTGCACCGGCACAGCCGCTGGAGCAGCGGCAAATTCGTCGCCATCAACTGCGCCGCTATTCCGGAATCGCTAATTGAATCAGAACTGTTTGGCTACCAGCCCGGCGCGTTTACCGGGGCAAACAAAAACGGCTATATCGGCAAGATCCGCGAGGCCGATGGCGGCATTCTTTTTCTTGATGAAATTGGCGATATGCCGTTAGCGCTACAGACCCGGCTGCTGCGGGTCTTGCAGGAGAAAGAGGTCACGCCGCTAGGCGCCAGCCGGAGCTCGCCGGTGAACTTCGCGGTCATTTGCGCGACCCATCGCAACCTGGCGCAGCGGGTGGCCGAAGGCGTCTTCCGCGAAGACCTGCTCTACCGCCTGCGTGAGTTTGCCCTGACGCTGCCGCCGCTGCGCAAGTGGCCTGAACTGCCTGCGTTTATTCAGCGGCTGTGGCGCGAGCAGGGCGGAGAGAAACGTCGCATCACGCTGGCCCCGGAGGTTATACAACGGCTGGCGGCTCAGCCCTGGCCAGGCAATGTGCGCCAGCTGCAAAGCCTGATGAGAGTATTGCTGGCGCTTGCCGAAGATGGCGAAACGCTGGGGGTCGATGATTTGCCTCATGAGTACCGAACCCCGACCGCCGCGCCGGGTGGGCTACAGCAGCACGATGCGCAGCTGATTGCCGACACCCTGGCAAGCTATAACGGCAATATCACTAAGGCCGCGCAGGCTTTAGGCGTCGCACGCAGTACGCTCTATCGCCGCGCCGCCCGCCGCGGAGGCCAGTGAGCCAGCCATGGAGATTACGTCAGGGCGTGAAGCGCGGCGGTAGCCAGGCGAACAGGCGTTTACTTATCGTTTCGCACAGAGAGGTTAATCGTCGCCCGACGCCCTGCCAGACAAGCTGCGCGCTACCGACGCCGCAGGCTGAAATAAATACCGCCCCCACCATATCCAGCGGGAAATGTACCCCAAGAAAGATCCGCGCCCAGGCCACGGCCAGCGCCGCCAGCAGCAACAGTATCCCAACTGCCCGTGCGCGCGCCGACAATAAAGCCAAAGCGGCGCTAAACATCACCGTACCGTGATCGCTCGGAAAACCGTTATCCGCCGGATGAGCTATCCAGGTATGGCCCAGAGGGATCATAAACGGACGCGGATGAAACCACAGTATTCCGCAGATGGCTCCCAGCCCCAGCGCGATAAGAATACTCAAGCTACAAAACAGCGCCTGTCGATGCCCCTGGTGCCCTCCGGAAAACCACAGCCAGAGCAGAACGGTCGGCACCATGAAGATCGTTCCGCTCGCAGCAACCCGAGCCAATAACAGGATCGCGTCCGGTGAGCCGGGCGAGGCATTCAGTGCTAAAAAGAGGCTTTGATTTAAGGTTTCCAGTACGTTCATGGCGGTAGCTCGTGCGGTCATATTTTCGTCATTATCGCTGACCTGGCTTAAGTTACGCTTAACCCGGAGCCAAAGAATCGTCATGGATTCAGCCAGGCTATTTAGCCTCACAACATTCATGACTGGCGTAATGCGCTTTTTTATTTTAGAATTTACTAAATTTAGAAAAGACTAAAATAAATGAATACACCAGAACAGCTACAGGCCAGCGCGGGCGAAGCCGCCGCGCTGCTGAAAGCCATGAGCCATCCCAGCAGGCTTTTGATTCTGTGCATGCTGTGCGATTCGCCGGGCACCAGCGCCGGCGAGCTGGCGCGGATCACCGGATTAAGCCCCTCCGCCGCATCTCAACATCTGGCGCGAATGCGCGATGAAGGGCTGATCGGCTGCGAGCGCCAGGCGCAGCGGATCCACTACTTCATTACGCGGCCAGCGGTGCAGCAAATCGTCACCGCGCTAAAGTCAATTTACTGTCCTTAAGGAGCGTCTATGACTATCGCTACACTTTCTCCCGCCGAAGCCCGGGCGCTCATCGCCAGAGGCGCCCGGCTGGTCGATATCCGCGATGCCGATGAATACGCCCGTGAGCATATTCCCGGCGCACAACTCGTCCCACTGGAAACCTTGAACAAAGGCGCAGCGCTGCACGCCAGCCCCGAGGAGACGATTGTTTTTCACTGTCAGGCAGGTTCGCGCACTCAGAATAACGCCGCCCGTCTGGCCGCCTCCGCCGCGCCGGCGCAGGCCAGGCTGCTGGCTGGTGGAATACAGGCCTGGAAAGCGGCAGGTCTGCCGGTGGAAGAGGATAAATCACAGCCGCTACCGCTGATGCGTCAGGTTCAAATCGCCGCAGGCGTCCTGATTTTGCTTGGCGTCGCTTTAGGTTATACGGTTAACAGTGGCTTTTTTTGCTTAGCGCATTCGTCGGCGCCGGACTCGCCTTCGCCGGTATCACCGGCTTTTGCGGCATGGCGCGGCTTTTGGCGCTGATGCCCTGGAATCGTCGTTGACCTCTACCTCTTTCGGTCAGCTGTTGATAACGCTTTTGCTGAGCTATGGTTATTGTCAGCGATAATTTTTATCAGCACACAGGAGAAGAAGTATGTTTACAGTCGGTGACCTGGTACAGCCGCGCGCAGGCGGACCAAAACTCAAAGTCGTTGAAGTCCAGGGCGACAGCATTATTGCCGTTCAGGCCGGTAACGAGCAGGGGGAGAAATATACGCTGAAAGCAACCGAGGTAACGGCTTATAAAGAAGACGGCGATTTTGGCGTGTGCTGATTAAGCCGGGTAAAAATAACGGTGGGTTTCCCCACCGTTCTGAATATTAGATCAGGAAGCTCTCAAGGGATTTACCCTCAGCGACGGCTTTAGCGAGCGGCTTCGGCATACGTCCCTGCCCGGTCCAGGTTTTCTCGGCGCCGGTATGATCGGTAAAACGATATTTAGCCGGACGCGGCTGGCGCTTTTTGCCGCCTTTTGAAGTCGCGGTCGCGTGGCCCACTAATTCCTCTGGGGTGATACCGTCAGCGGTCATTAATTCCAGCCAGGTGTTTATTTTTTCCTGATATTCCGCCTGCTGTGCCTGAGCAGCCTGCTCTTCAGCGCGTTTTTCTTCAGTGACGGTCCTTAGCTTTGCCAGCATATCTTCAAGCACGTCAATGGAGAATTCACGAGACATGGCGCGGAGTGAACGAATATTATTCAGTTTCTCTAATAGTAATGACATATATTTCAAAAAATTCCCAAATAGCAAATAAAACAAAAGTGACGGCAATAGTTTAATTGATTCGATTATTTATTTCCAGCCCTGGATAATTCTGTATATCCATCCTCACTTAGCGACAACAAATATGATAAACAAACCGATAACAGGGTAATTATTAGCAATGAATAAGCGCTGAAAGATAGGTCAATATGAATAGCGGCCATTCTTTGATGTAATACCTGTAGGCTCAGCGAGTTATCAGAATATTCCGCTTAGCCAGGCAAAATGCGGCAGGCGTCTGTACGGAATATTCATGCATGAGTTATGAATAGCCACCCAGAGAGTTATACAGCATATCATGCTGGTTTTATGCTCTTTGATACGTAAAAAACTCCAAAAGTGACCCCGTTCACATCAGAACCCGATTCTGTCGCGAAACGACGCTGTTACCCATTGCCAGAGGTATCGTCCATTCTGCGCGTAATAAAATCAAATCGTTGATAAATAATAAAAAATGAAGCAATGACAACAAAAGTAGCGTAATGAACAAAAAACAGCCAGTTGCAGAGTATTTTATCGACAAAAAGCCTTTAAATAAAAATTTATAGCTAGTTGCCACTTTTAATGCAGAGATATACTCTACGCACATCAAAACAGGCAACCCAAAACGCTAAACAAAAGCGAATCTTTTGGCATTATCGACTTCATTTTCGAGGAGCACACCGATGTTCTCTGCGCAGTCCCGCTTGCGTCATGCGGTAGCAGACACCTTTGCGATGGTGGTTTACTGCACCGTTGTGAACATGATGATCGAAATCTTTCTCTCCGGAATGAGCTTCGAGCAGTCGTTATCTTCAAGACTGGTGGCGATTCCGGTGAACATTATTATTGCCGTCCCCTACGGTTTTTATCGCGATTTTGCGATGCGCCAGGCGCGCCGCGTCAGCACATCAGGCTGGATGAAGAACATTGCGGATGTGGTGGCCTATGTGACTTTCCAGTCGCCGGTCTACGTGGCGATTTTGCTGGTTGTCGGCGCTGACTGGCATCAGATTGCCGCGGCGGTAAGTTCAAATATCGTGGTGTCGATGATGATGGGCGCAGCGTACGGCTACTTCCTCGACTACTGCCGACGCCTTTTCCGCGTCAGTCCCTACCAGCAGGCCAAAGCCTGAGTTAATACAAAAAAGCGACTGGTTCCGCCAGCCGCTTTTTGTCAGCTGTATTGCGCTTCGCCAAACAGGCCACTCAGAAAACGCTCAAGCGCCATGCGCGAACTGAACCCGTGTGGAATACCATAATGCTGCTGAGCGTCTCCCGCTAAATACAGCGGAAATTGCTCGTAATGATCGCAGGTTTTGATATCCGACGCGGGCTCCGCAAGCGTAGTGCTGCGTTCTTTTAAAGCCGGATGAATAATTAACGCGGTACGCCCCATACGAGCTTCACGGTTCACGTAAACATAATTATCGCCACGGCGATAGCCATAGGCTTTTTGCGTCACAACATCCATGGTGAAGCCGGCTTTTTCAAGAACTCGCGCCACCTCATCGGGTCTTAAATACATACTAATTCCTCATTATCTTTTACCGCACGTTAACCTTACCTTATTCATTAAAGCCAACGCTTTCGGAATATTCCATAAAGGGCGATTTACAGCATAAAGCAAAATCTTGTCCTACACTTATAGACTCAATGGAATAAAGGGAGAAACCAATGGCCAACCGAGCAAACCGCAACAACGTAGAAGAGAGCGCTGAAGATATCCATAACGATGTCAGCCAATTAGCGGATACGCTGGAAGAGGTGCTGAAATCATGGGGCAGCGACGCCAAAGACGAAGCGGATGCCGCGCGTAAAAAAGCGCAGGCGCTGCTGAAAGAGACCCGCGCGCGCCTTAACGGCAACAACCGCGTACAGCAGGCGGCATGCGACGCCATGGGCTGCGCTGACAGCTACGTGCGCGACAAACCGTGGCAAAGCGTTGGCGCTGCAGCAGCCGTTGGGGTATTTATTGGCGTATTGTTGAATTTACGTCGATAATAAAACTGCCAGACCAATGAAGATAACAAATACGCGTCCACCCCTGCCTACTCCGGTATGCAGGGGTTTTTATTTGTCCTGAGAAGCGAGAGCCCGAGTCAGCTTTCGTACCACCTCGCCCGCCATCTCCGCTGAGGTTAAATTGGTGAAGCTCATCAGCAGCGCCCCTTCTCCCCGGCTATCCATTCGCCAGTCGCTTAACGCCTGGATGGCCAGACCGGCCTGTCTGCCGCGCAGGGCCAGTTGACGATCGTCGCCGCTTACCCTGACGACCATCTGAATGCCGCCCGCTTGCGGAACCACCGCGATACCGTGCTCCCGCAGCGCCGATTCAAGCCACTGACGACGCTGAGCATAGCTGGCGCGCATTTTCTTCAGATGGCGCCAGAAATGGCCTTCGCGGATAAAATCAGCCAGCGTCTGCTGCCACAACGTCGGCACGCTACAGCTCATCAGCGCCGCCTGTTGGCGAAACTGCGCCACCAGCGGTTCCGGCACCACCAGCCACGCTGCGCGTAATGCCGGGAAAAACGTTTTACTGAACGCACCGGCGTAGATGACGCGCTGCGGGGCGTCGAGGCTTTTTAGCGGCGGCAGCGGCTTGCCGCGATAGCGGAATTCGCTATCGTAATCATCTTCGATAATCCACGCGTTATTCTGCGCCGCCCATAGCAGTAGCTGTCTGCGCCGGGTCAATGAGAGCGCAACGCCGAGCGGGCTTTGATGAGCCGGCGTCAGCAGCGCAAAATTCGCGTTTGGGTAATTCCGCTGCGCCCAGCCAATATCCATTCCGTCTTCGTCAACCGGAACCGGGCAGATCGCCACCCCTTCGCCGCTCACGATCGGCCGGATAAGCGGAAATCCCGGATCCTCCATCCACATTTGCTGGCCCGGCCGGGTCAGCGTTCGCAGAATGAGGCTCATCGACGCCGCGTAGCTACCCGTCACCAGCACCTGCTCAGGACGACACTCTATACTGCGCGACAGGCGCAAATAATCGACGATCGCCTGCCGAAGCGTCGGGTCCCCGCAGGGATCGCCGGGCGCGAGATCGAAACGCGTTTGCGTACGCAGCCGGCGCCCCATGATCCGCGTCCACAGACCGCGTGGAAACAGATCCAGCGCGGGCAGCCCAAGCTGAAGCGGCAGCGGCGCCGTCGGTTCATCGCCGGTAACAGAGCGTTCAGGCACGCTTTGCTGTGGGCTGAGGCGATCGCTGACAAAGGTTCCCGCCTGCCCGCGCCGCTCCAGCCAGCCCTGCGCTACCAGCTCTCCCCAGGCGTTTTCAATCGTTGCTCGCGATACGCCAAGCTCCTGAGCATAGACCCGACTCGCCGGCAGCCTGCTGCCCGGCGCCAGCTCGCCGCGCTCAATTGCCTGCTTGAGCTGTCGGGCGATACGCTGGTAATGCGGGATTTTTTTGGCATCCATCATGGTCTGCTTTTTTCATCACAATATGGCTATCTTATGCAGTCCATTATAGTGCTATTTTCCTCGCGTCTTAATGAGGAGAGTAAAATGAACACACTACGTCAGCCGTACAATGAACTGAGCCCGGAAGTCTATAACGCTCTGGTTAAGGCCAAGATTACGCTGGAAAAAAGCGAGCTGGACGGCGCGCTGATAGAACTGGTGTATTTGCGGGTATCGCAAATCAACGGCTGCGCCTTCTGCCTGGAGATGCACAGCAAAGCCCTGCGTCAATCCGGCGTGGCGCAAAACAAACTGGACGCCCTGGCAGGCTGGCGGGTGAGCGCCCATTTCAGCGATGCGGAACGCGCGGCGCTGGCGTGGGCTGAATCGGTCACCCATATCGCCGAAAGCCATGCGGAAGACGCTGTTTATCTACCGCTCCTCGATCATTTTAACGCCCGGCAGATTAGCGATCTGACTTTCGCCATCAGCCTGATGAACGCCTTTAACCGCCTGGCGGTAAGCATGCGTCTGTAATTTTTCGGTAAGAAATCCCGTCCCCCGGCGGATCTTTCCTCGGGGGCCAGTCTTTACAAAAACCATATATATTGAGTTGTTGAACTTTTAAATAACTACATCTAGTATTTCCTTCAACGATAACCCATAGCACGCGGCGCCAGTTTTTGCGTCGTGCTGTTATCTTAAATGGAAATACGAATCATGCGCATTACTATTTACACTAAAAATGACTGCGTGCAATGCCATGCCACGAAACGGGCCATGGAAACCCGCGGGTTTGAGTTCGACATGGTCAATATTGACCATCATCCTGAAGCCGTCGATATGCTGCGCGAGCAAGGCTTCCGCCAGCTACCGGTGGTGATTGCCGGGGAGACCCGCTGGTCCGGCTTCCGTCCCGATATGATTAACCGCCTGCGTCCAACAGCCTCAGCGGCCAGCCTATGAGCCTGATCGTCTACTTCTCCAGCAGTTCCGAAAACACGCATCGGTTCGTCCAGCGTCTGGGGCTGCCCGCCGTGCGTATACCGCTTAACGAACGCGAGCGCATTCAGGTAGACGAACCCTACATTCTTATCGTCCCCAGCTATGGCGGCGGCGGCACGGCGGGCGCAGTACCCCGC
>OGSB01000222.1_pt1 | contig 38391 bp, 39 predicted proteins | sample 1573741 | NCBI WGS metagenome assembly OGSB01 (sample SAMN03295824, study PRJEB24534) | human gut metagenome | isolation source: fecal sample 5 from infant 3 | host: Homo sapiens | place: USA: Pittsburgh, PA | collected 2014-07 | reverse complement strand
GATAATGCTTCCTGAAGGCGATGATGCCCCCAGCATCCGACGCGGTCGGTTGGATCCCGTAAAATCAGGCCATTGAGTAGTCTATGGGACTTTTCACCTGTGATGTGGATCTCTTCTCCCGGTAGAAAAAAATCGATTTAAAACGCTCTAAGAGCCAAAGTTTGGATGAGGAAAATGGACCATCTCCACCCCTTCACAAAAAACAGGGGTTTTCCAACAGCCTGCAAAATCGCAGTTTTTTACCGTCATCCCCTTAACGAAGAAAAGAAACCTGCAACTTTACATCAATTTCGGGCCATTTCTGCCCATTTCGTAAGATTACCGGATAAATGCTGCCGCTGTGCAGGAATTCTGTCGCATTCGCCATCCGGAGCGAGAAATTGCTATAAAATTGCAGGACTATCGAGTCGCAGACGATGCGAGTCCCGTGATCCGCATACCGAATACGGCTGCTCGACACGCTCCGCAGGGCATCGATAGCATCGCAATCACATCAGCATGAAAAAACCGCAGCTTCAAGCTGCGGCACATCTGTAATATAGGTTCACTCCGTTGCCTCCGCCGGGATATCCTCCATCTCCAGGATGACGGGGCAGTGGTCGCTGCCGGTAATGGCTGCATCAATCTCCGCGTCCTTGATATAGTCCTTCAAGCGGGCAGAGACAAGAAAATAGTCAATCCGCCAGCCGATATTCCGTTCCCGCACCTTCGGCATGAACGACCACCAGGTATAAGCGTCCGTCCGGTCCGGATAGCGATGCCGGAACGTGTCGGTAAAGCCGGCATCCAGCAGCCGGGTCATCTTGTCCCGCTCTTCCGGCGTGAAGCCGGAGTTGCCATGGTTCGACTTCGCATTTTTCAGATCGATCTCCTGATGAGCCACGTTCAAATCGCCGCACACGATAACCGGCTTCCGGGCATCCAGCTCCTGCAAATAACGGCGGAATCGCTCCTCCCACTCGAGCCGGTATTCCAGGCGGGACAAATCCCGCTTCGCGTTGGGCGTATATACCGTAACGAGGTAAAAAGATTCAAATTCCAGCGTAATGATCCGCCCCTCCGGTTCGCTGTCCTCCTCCATGCCATAGCGTACCGAGATCGGTTCGATTCGCGTAAAAACGGCGGTGCCGGAGTACCCTTTTTTCTCCGCATAATTCCAATATTGCCGGTACTTATCGCCCAGCTCCAGGCAGATCTGTCCATCCTGCAGCTTCGTCTCCTGCACGCAAAAAATATCGGCATCGCTTGCCTTGAAATAATCAATAAATCCTTTATTGACGCAGGCCCGCAGGCCGTTGACATTCCACGATATCAGCTTCATCCTCTTGTTCTCCTTACTATAGCCTCGTTTTGTTATTGCTAGTGTATCATAGTTGTCCGGCTCGAAGGGAGAGAGCTCCATACATTCGCGATTTTGAAAAATTTGTTTTCCGTAGCGTTTACCCCCAATTATAATCTGCTGGTGAAAGGTGTTCTCGGGGCCCACTAGGGCGGGATTGGAGGGGTTCGAAGAAACTTGCATTACGAGAAGAAGGGGAAAATCAATGGTGCCAACCGGCCAGTGCTTCATCGAGTCAAAAGCTTATTCAGTTGTCCAATCAGGATAAAATGAGGCTGGAGATATAAGGCGCATGCTGGAAAAGCGCTGCGCTGGGGGTAACGGGTCTATTTGCTGTGAACTGAGAAAGAACGACTGAGTTCCCGATGAATGATTTATTTATTGACCGTCGCCGGATTATACTTTTTAGTTGGCGTAGCGCTCAAATTGGGACATGGTGTAATTTTAGAGGCGTTCTCCGCCATTTTCCAAAATCGTATAGAAAGTTGGGTCATGCTCATTATTGGGGGAGTTTTGTTTATCGCTAGCTGACGTTCCCAAAAGTGAAAAATCGGAATTGCCCAGACCCCGGTCCAAAAGTAAAATAGCGATGGTGGCATTGGGATTCACCACATCAATCATTGAAGTGGGGACAGCCTTCCCCTATTCTGCGGCAATCGGCCTTATGACGACTTCTGAACTGCTTTTAATTCTCAATAGCCTCGACGATTTGTAATTGGTTCGTTCTATCAAATTGGGGGGGGACAGCAAGACAAACAGCTTCCGGAGTAGAATCATTTGAGCCGGCCGGGGATTTCCTCGCGGGACTCCCGGCCTTAATGTTCGTAACTGTCATCATGTATGAATTATGGGGCGTGCTCCTTATAGGAAGCCGTGGCCTCGATGAAGCTCTCGCGCTTCTCCTCGATTTTCGATTGGGTTGTCCAGAAGATCACTTGCGTGAATTGCTGCGGAGATTCAATCAGCGTAATCAGAATCGCGATTTTTTCTTTATCCTCCGTAACGCCCTGAATCTCGAACTGCAGGGCTGACAGGCCGTTAATTTCCACCTTTCTTGGCTCTTCTGCTGGCCCTTCCGGCATGAACTCGCTAAAGTTAAGCTCGTACACCAGGTCATAGTAATCTTCGAGCGTCTCTATCTCCCCCATCTCCTCGCGTGCGTCCGGGATGACGATGACGAATTCCTTCTCCGCAGGATAGTAAGCGGAGATCTCAGCTTCCGGATTCATCGGATATACCATCCAGTTGGACGTAAGCGTCAGCTCCATCCGCTTATCGGCGCTCTGGAACACGCTCGGTTTTTCCGGATCGCTGGCTTCTGCCTCAGCGGCGCTTGGTGAGATAGCCTTGAACGACTGAATGCCTTTCTCGAATTCATCTTTATATCTGTCGAACTTGTCTTCCTTCGCACAGAATAGGAGTTGGTAGAAATAATCCCCCTTCTCCAATGTCGTAACAAGGAAACGGAGTTTTTCCTTCGTAGCATTTTTGTCAATGCCGCGGAATTCGATCTGCTTGGCTGCGTCAGAGCCGACGGTGATATCCCGGATCTCGAGCATTTCCATATCATCCATTGTAATCGTATCGGAGATGTTGATGGTCCGATTAACGATATCATCCACGGTTGTCCCGTCTTTCAGATCGGCCTTCGCCGTCCTCTTTACGATGACGAACCTGTCCTTGCTCTCGTGGTGAGCGGAGAACCGCGCCCTTTGACTGGACTCCTCATCCTGCCTCCAGCTGTCCGGCAAGGTCAACTGCATGTTGCCATCGAGGCTGGTGAATGTTGTGCCCTTTGGTGCAGATGTCTCCGCCTCGTTCTGCGAACCGCCGCCGCATCCGGCCGCCAGCACGGCCGCGATTATGACCGCCGCTGCGGCCTTATACCATTGTCTACTCATCGTTTCCCTTTTACCCTTCTTTCTGTCTCTCTGAAATCTCCACCGAGGCGTCAGTAGCAAGAAGGCCAGGTCTCTCCCCGCGGGACTCCCGGCCTTGATGTTCGTAACTGTCATCATGTATGGATTACTGGGCGTGCTCCTTATAGGAAGCCGCGGCCTCGATGAAGCTCTCGCGCTTCTCCTCGATTTTCGACTGGGTTGTCCAGAAGATCACCTGTGTGAACTGCTGCGGCGATTCAATCAGCGTAATGAGCATCGCGATTTTTTCTTTGTCCTCCGAGACGCCCTGGATCTCGAACTGCAAGGCAGGCAAGCCGTTGATTGTCACGCTCTTCGGTTCTTCTGCAGGTCCCCCTGGCGCGAACTCGCTATAGTTATACTCATTCAGCAGATCATAGAAGTCTTCGAGGGTCTGGATATCTCCCATCTCCTCGCGATCGTCCGGGATGACGATGACAAATTCATTGCCCGCAGGATAGAAGGCGGATATCTCGGCATCTTCGTTCAACGGATATTCCATCCAATTGGCCGTAAGTGTCAGCTCCATCCGGCTGTCGGCGCTCTTGATCACTTTCGGCTTAGCCGGAGCTTTGGCCGCCGCTTCCGAATCGCTTGCTTTCAGCACTTTGAATGTCTGCGTGGCCTGTTCGAATTCTTCCTTGTATTTGTCGAACTTGGCTTCCGTTGTCCAAAATATAATTTGGTAGAAATGAGCCCCCTTGTCCATTGTCGTAACGAGGTAATGGACCTTCACCTTGGTGCCGTTTTTGTTGATGCCGCGGAATTCCAGCTGCTTGGCTGCGTCAGAGCCGACGAAGATATCCCGGGTTTCAATGACTTCCAGGTCATCCAACGTGATCGCGTCAGCATTGCTGATGGTTCGCTCGACAATATCGTCTACCGTTGCCCCTTCCTCCAGATCGGCCTTCAGCGTCCTGCTCACGAGGGCGAACCTGTTATTGCTCCTATGGTACGCAGCGAACTGCGCCATATTGTTGAGCTCATCATTCTGTCTCCAGGAGCTCGGCAAGGTCAGCTGCATCGTGCCGTCGAGGCTGGTGAATGGGGTCCCCTTAGGCTTAGACTTCTCCGCGGTCTGCTGAGCTGCCGTACTATCGGCTCCTTCCTGCTTGCTGTCCGAGCTGTTCTGTGACCCGCTACCGTTGCCGCATCCGGCGACCAGCATGGACCCGATGACTACTGCCATTGCAATCTTGTGCCACTGCCATTTCATCGTTTCTCTGTTACCCTCTTTCTCTCTATACGAGTGCTATACTAGGATGGAATGATCCTCCACAATTTCCCTTCCTTGAATATTATCGGCGACTCCCCCAGATTTCTTTAGGAGCAAGGTTTTTTTCGGCTGGTTCTCATACATATAAATAGTAAAAAACTGCCACGACGTAAGAAATGGGTTAAATAGTAAAGCAAAGGTGAGGTAGGATGAAAAAATTAAAATCATCATTGTTCTTTTCGCTTTTCTTGTGAGTATGATTGCGGGCTGTACTGATAACAGGGAAAAAGAAACGGAAGATAAGATCATACATGTACTAGAGGATAGCTTAGAAGAGCTTTTGACAACATCCACAAATACGAAATATGGAAGTAATGTAGAACGTCTTCGCGTCGTAGATGTGAATGTCTTGGAAAAATCCTGCTTCGTGACCTTTCTTTTGAAAAAGACAGTGTGAACTGGCATGCTGTTATGTATGCTGAAAAAATGCCCGATGATAACTATGAGCTTGGCTTTATGGATGGAACGAAGCTAACGAACAATGACCCGATTAGTATATATAATATCGTTAGCGAAACGATATCTGACAACATAAAAAAAGAATTCATATCGTAACGGGAAGCATCAATGATCATCGTGGCAATACAATCTATATTAGCTATCCTAATGGAGACATCTATACAGAAATCGCAATAGGTATGGAAGGTTATCCCGTTTCGGTTACAGCCGTCTCCGACAATGGAGAAGTTCTATTCGAGAAAAAATACTAGGCTGCAGTACGGTTCGTGTTCACCCATGATAGACAAGAAGCCCGCCCCGGTCATCCGGAACGGGCTCCATTTTTTCATGGCCGCTCTAATCCAATACCGCCGCCATATGCTCGGTCGTGACCGCCCAATGGGAGGCCGTCCAGTATTTTTGCTTGTCTTTGACATAAATGATTTGCGGCGACTCATGCTTCACATCGAGATCCTCGGCAATCTGATTGGAGACGGGGCGGGACTCGATCACCTTGACGAGAACATAATCGATATCCCTGTTCGGATTGCCCTGCAAATACTGCTCGTACTCGTTCAGCGCATTCGAGCTTACGGGACAGGTGGTGCTGTGCTTCAGCACGACAACCCCGCGCTCCGCCGATTGTTCCAACAGCTCTGCCCACTCGTCTGCTGTCGTAATCTCTTTCCATTCCATCGTTCGATCGCTCCTTTACCGCAGTCTTGCTGCCACTTGCGACTGGTTTTTTGTATTATAGACCTTTTATCACAAATTGCAGATATTCGCAAGGCTCACCGTATGGGAGGGAGTCCGACTGATCTCCCCCACATGCATGGCATGGTTGATCCAATGGGGGAAAGCAACTTGCTCAGAGCGCCTCGCCAAGCAATCGAAGCACTTGGTATAATAAATTTTGAGAATAATTATCAATATCAGGAGAGAGCATGATGCAAACATCCCCCTCTGCTCGCATTAGGATGACACTAGCCCCTGACTCCTTCTATATTCCTCTTCGCGTAACCGAATGGTGCGAAACAACGGGAGACGATGCCCTGGAGGCAGCAGCGCCGCTATTCCGCATCCTCATCGTAAGCCGGCGGGAACGGAATGCTCCTCATCAACGGGGTTTAGCATGAGCTGTCCCGGGGAAGCGCAGTGCTGTGCGGCGCCGGGCCCCCGCTGGATCTGCAGCCGAAGCCGGATTCTCCGCTGCGGGGAACCTTGATCGATTACCGCGGCTTGACCGCCGGCGGTTCCGCTGCGAACGGCTTGAAGCACCCGGTGCCGCTGCACCGTTGTCCAGCCAAAATCATCCGGTTGGCGTGCGAGTTGGAGCGTGCCTGGCGAGAGCCTCAGCCAGACAAGCCATTGCGGGCTCAACAGCTGTTCATCGAGCTGCTCGCAGAGCTGTACAGCGAATTGGAGAGCCGGCAGGAGCCAGCAGCGACTGGGTGGAGCAAGCCCTGTATTATATGGAGAGCCGCTACAGCGACGACCTGAGGCGGGAGCATATGGCTGCGCTAGCCCATGTCAACCCGGAGCATTTTTCACGCACGTTCCGCAAGCGTACCGGACGAACCTTCAATGCCCATCTGACCCTGCTTCGACTTCGCAGCGCCCAACGCCGCCTCTTGACCGGTGCGCCGGATTTGACCACGCTGGCCCAGGAGGTAGGCTACAAGGACAGCTTTTATTTGAGCCGCAAATTCAAACAGGCGGTCGGGATATCCCCCACCGCCTATCAACGGAATATGCGGACAAGAAGACGTGGGTATACGGAGATAACTTCGGGCGCGGCCAGCCGGTGTACCAAGCCTTGGGACGCAAGCCTCCGGCCGGCATCGCGCAGGAGCTTATGGACAAGCAGTGGGCCGACCTCCAACGTGCGGACGGCGGGTGATTTCCGTGCTGATCCGATATGGGGCAATCTTCCGGCGGTGAAGTACAACCAGCTCTACATATGGCCCGAAGAGCGCTCCTGGTATTACGATCCGCTCGCCGTGCTGGCCCAGACCGAAGAACTGGCCGGCTGGCTGGCCAATCAAGCTGCTCATTAGCGCAGGCGGGCGTCGAACCGCATCTCGATAAATACCGCAGCCCGGGGTCCCCCGGGCTGTTCGGCTTGCTATTCAGGTGAATTCGTTCGCTTGATCTTCCTGTCGTGACAATGCCGTGCTAAGGACGAACTTCCATGCCCCGCCCCTGCTCGCTTATGCCGCTTTGGAGCGATTGTTGTCAATCGGATATCGGCCAATCCGGCGTATAATGATCTCCGCCAGCCCGATGAGCAGAAGGATCGCAGCATAGACGGCGGTGGTGTAACTGGCCGGGTAAGGCAAGCCTGCTCCGTCGTGAAGCGCAAAGGTAAGGAGATGAATCGCCAGATTGGTGAAGCAAAAGACATAGCTGCGAATCATCCATGCCCGGTGGCGGCTCATCTGCTTCTTTCTTATTTTCACGATCGCCATCACGGTGATGAACATCCAGATCATGTTCAACAGATTGAAGGCAATGCTCGCGGGCTTCCCCCCTGTGGCATACGGAGCCATATATCCTGAAGTCAGCACCACCGCGAAAACGGAGATCACATACAGATAGCCGTTGATTCGATGGAAGAGGCGGTATTTTCTCAGCAAGGTATGTATGAAGTTAACCGCTCCCGACAGGATCGCCAGGCAGGCGAATGCCACATGAACCTTCATCACCGGCAACCAGACATCGGCGTTGACGGGGCGGGCGGGATTGGACTTGCGGCTCAAAAATGCAGCGGCCTGCGGATCGTGAAGGTAATTGATATACAGGACGTAGATGATGTAACCGGCCATGACAGCAAGCAGAGACCAGGTGGATAATTTTTGTTTGGACATTATGCGGATACCTCGCTCGGATCAAATTACGGCAGTAGCGGGCGCCGACAGGATCGTTCCGTCCTGTCCTCTTTCCCCTTTGCCACAGAAGTTATGCTATGATTGATATACGAATAAGACATTGAACGGAAGTGAACGGATTCCCGAAAGGATCAGGATCATGCGCAAAGGAGAAAAAACAAAGCAACATATCATCATGAAATCGGCGGAACTCTTCAATCAGAAGGGATACGCCGCCACGACGATGCAGGACATTATGGACGCCACCGGCTTGACCAAGGGCGGGCTGTACCGGAGCTTCCCAAGCAAAGACGCTATCGCGATCGAAGCGTTCAAATATGCGGGCGAGGTGCTCTGGAGCCATTTCTCTGCCGCCCTGGAGAACTGCCGGACAGCAGCGGACAAAATCCGGGCCATGTGCGAAGTATACAGCGATGCCGCGCACAATCCTCCGATGAAAGGGGGATGCCCCTTCCTGAATACCGCCATCGAAAGCGATCATTCCTTCCCCGTCCTTCGGGATCAGGCGCTGGAAGCTTACAGCCAGATGCTGTCCTTTATTCAGGGCATCCTCCAGCAGGGAGTAGCAGCCGGGGAATTCCGGCCGGACATGGATACCGAAGCGGCCGCCTCCTTTATTTTCTCATCGATCGAAGGGGGGATTATGGCAAGCCGCCTAACGCGGGACAACCGGCATGTTCATCATGCGACGGCGCAGATCGAGAGATGGTTGGCGACATTTAAGCCTGCGTAGGCGCCGGTTCCTCTGGAAGCAAGCCCAGCGCAGGCACCTCGAACGGTTCAGAACAATTCCCGGCTGTGCTCGCCATTCCGCGGAGCTGCCAGAACCTTTCCCCTCCTTTCATGCCTGCCTTTTTGAGACCGGACGGTTCGGTCTCTTTTTATACTACTCTACTCCCTTCGGTTATGCAAACGCCAACTGCGATTGTGCGAGCCCTTATGCCCATCGTTCCATTCCAATCATTTATGATAAACTGAAAGCGCAATCAACATAAGCAACCGTTATTTTCTTATCTAGGACATGAAAGGAAGCGACGGCATTGAAGGAACGGTCAGTCTATATTTTCGAATGGTCGCCGCGAACGCATATCGACCCGTTCCATACGCATGATCATCTGGAAATCGGGTATTGCCTGTCGGGAACAGGAACATTTTATTTCGGAGAAAAGCGGTATTCGGCTCAGCCGGGTGACGTGTTTGTTGTCAACAATACGGAGCGGCATGCCGCCTCCTCCGATCCGTGCAACCCAAGCAATTACTTTTTTATCTACTTCGATGCCATGATTATCGAGCAGACGGATCCGGAGCTTCTGCTTCCGTTCGTCTATTATCCGCACCAGTTCCACAACCGCATTGCCGGACATCTGCCTGTCGCCGCCAGCATCGGCGCGCTGTTCCGGCAAATATGGGAGGAGGATCGGCAGAAGCAAAGCGGCTATAAAGGGATGATGCGAAGCAAAATTATCGAGATATGCGCGCTGCTGCTGCGCCACTATGGGGAGTTCACGCCGCTTGCGGAACGGAGCCGGGCGATTGCATCGTATTACCGCATCAAGCCGGCTTTGGATTACATGAAGGAGCGTTTCCGGGAGCCGCTGACCCTGTCCGACGCGGCCCGCGTACTGTCGTTGAGCCCGTCCCGCACCCGCCATCTGTTCACAGAAAAGCTCGGCCAGGGGTTTAAGGAGTATTTGCTTCAACTGCGCGTCAATGAAGCGAAGCGGCTGCTTGCGGCCACCGATTTGCCGATCGCCGACATCATGCATGCCAGCGGGTTCCAAAGCCAGGCCCCGTTCTATCGGACGTTCAAGCAGTTGGTTGGGGCAACGCCGAATGAATACCGGTCGAATGCAGCAAAGTTAGCCCTTTTTGATAAGAATCCGGCTGATCTTGGGAAGACGATCGAGTAGCCCCCGGCTTACAATGATACTGCAACGGTTGGAGCATAAAAAGATGCGAAACGGAGAGTGGAACGATGGCGTCTGTGGATGTGTTATACGGATGGGTACGGGAGGAAATCAAGCAGCGCGAGGAGGAGGGCTGCCCTGTCGAAGGTTTTCATGCCAAGCTGGAGGCGGCTGCCGGCGATGAAGGAAAGCTGATGGCCGTATATGCGGAGCTCTCGGCGCTGGAACCCGCGGCCGATTTCCCTTATACGGAGCCGAACGGCTTGGCCGAGATCCGTGCCGAGCGGCCGGAGGGCCCGCGCAAGCTGCAGGCCAATTGGACCGAGGCCGAATGGCAGGACAAATTCCACGGGGCGTGGCTTGGCCGATGTGCCGGCTGCGCGCTCGGCAAGCCGTTGGAGATCGGGCCTTACATGTACGGCGCCGACGACAAACCCGGCTGGGCCAACATCCGGCTCTGGTTCGAAGGTGCGGATGCCTGGCCTATCCGCGACTACACGCCAGCCCATTCCCGGGCGGAGAAGGAACACGGCCTGGGGCTCGCTCCGTATGGCAGCAGAAGCGTGCGGGACACGATCGGCTTCATGGAAACGGACGACGATATCCGTTATACGGTCCTTGGCCTGCTTATGCTGGAGGAGAAAGGAAGCGATTGGGACTCATGGGATATAGGGAAACTGTGGCATGCGCGGTTGACGTACGGACAAGTGTGCACAGCCGAGACGCAGGCTTATCTCAATTTTGCGCATGTGACCGAATACGATAAGCCGGATGATTGGAAGGAAAAAATCGACTGGGTGCGAATGCATTTGAATCCGTTCCGCGAATGGATCGGGGCGCAGATCCGCGCCGACGGCCTTGCCTACGGTGCGGCAGCCCACCCGGAGCTGGCCGCCGAGTTCGCCTGGCGCGATGCTTCGTTCTCCCATGTGAAGAACGGCATCTACGGCGAGATGTTCGTAGCGGCGATGATTGCGGCCGCGTTTGCGGAGACGGATGCGGAGCGAATCGTCGAGATCGGGCTAAGCGAACTTCCGGCCAATTGCCGGCTGGCGCATGATGTCCGCAAGGCGGTGGCCATTGCCCGGACGGCCCCCGATCAGGTGGAACTGGTGGAACGAATCTGGGAAGCGTTCAAGCATTACCATCCGGTCCACACGATCAACAATGCCGCCCTGTGCGCGGCGGCACTCGTCTTCGCCCGCGGCGACTATGAGCTGGCGATTACGACGGCGGTGCTGGGCGGCTGGGACACCGATTGCAACGGCGCGACGGTCGGCTCGATTATGGGGGCCATGATCGGGGCGAAGCGGCTGCCGGAACGGTGGACGGCGAAGCTGAACGATACGCTGTACGCGGACATCAGCGGCTTCCATCCGATCGCCATCTCGGAATGCGCCCGCCGCAGCTACGAGGTGTTCCGGAAGATTAGCGGGCAAGCGCTGAGTTGAACGGGACGGAAAGTCAACTGCCTGTCCAATGAGAACCAAACCGCCTGGCTATCAGGCGGCTTGGCCGTTTTGCATAATGTGGAATATTTCATACAGAAACTGACACAAAAGTGTGATAAGATAGGTGACTCATTCCATGTCAAGCAAGGATAGGAATAGAACAGGAGGAGACATCGTCTTGAGAAAAACACGCATTTTTTTCATCGCGTTATGCATCATCGTTATTAGTTTGTCAGGCTGCTCCCCATCGCCCACGAAGGAGGAGACCAAGCCTAACGGTACGATTCCGTTCATCAATGCTACGTATGCTTTAATTACGGTAGATAACGGAGTCGATCCGAAGCTATTCGGCGGAGTGGAGCCCTCCTCGGCGAATGCAGAGATGATGAAGGAGGTTCTCCAAGACTCATGGAGCATCACCGATGCCGCGAGTGCGGAGTCGACAATTCAATGGCTGCTTACGGAAGGGCATAATGCCGAATTTATGGCGTATATGGATGAGTATCTTGCACGCAAGGATGAATTTAATGACATAATCGCTGAAATGAAAACATCCTCGAATCCAACGCCCGAAGAAATCAAATTTACGGAAGGCGTCGAATTATTCGCAAAGGTACATACTACATCCCCGGAATACGGCATCGCTGCTTGGGATTTATGCCGGGCGACTCAGATCGCAAGCTGGTCCTACATTGCCGGGTATATCCCGTATGAACATGCCGTAGAGTTAAGCATAGAGGCGGCGGAGAAAATGCGTGAACGATTCGGTTCATGGGAAGACCTGATAGGCAATTATCTCCTTGGCTATCAATATTGGTCCGAAGACAGTCCAAGCGACCCGAGTTCCAATCTTGTGAGAAGACAGAAAATTTATTCGGATCTGTTGAAAAGCCCCGACAACCCTTACAGTATAGATTGGAACACGCCGCTGAGCATGCCAGCTAAAAACTAGGCCGCACCATACCAGTCAGCACGAATGCGCAGCCAGTAATAGGAAAGCAATAGAGTTCCTGCCGGCGCCAGGCAGAGCTCTATCGCTTTTGGAGTAAGTGCCAATATGTTAATTCGCATTAATGATTATTCAGATGGTTGTTGGCTGAAAGCTGTTTCCATGTTGTATTAGCCAGGTTGAAAATAGGTCTTTCTCCTCGAACTGCGGATAGTGGGCAGATTGTTTGAACAGCACAAACTCCTTTACCGGAGCTTCCAAGGCATCGAAGTATTCTTTGGCTGCTCTCGCCGATGTCATATAATCATATTTCCCCATAACAAAATAAGCAGGATTCTCTCCAAAATCCACATTTTGTAAGTTTATCGATAATAAGTATTTTTCGTCCAGTGCTTATGTCTAAAGGAAGAGTATGTAGGAGACGCTGTATAATCTACGAACATCTTGGATCTCCCGTTACAGGAGGGCCGGAGGTGTATCGAGTTGCATGTTTCTGATTCTATAACTCAAAAGGGAACCTATTTGATCGGGGAAGTGTCCACAATGATTGGAACGACAATCAAATCCGTCCATGACTGCGATGAAAACGGATTAGTAAAGCCTACTAGCTATACAAAGGGGGGCATCGATTATATACGACGGAAGATATATGACGATTAGAACTGGTGACAACCTTGCGCTACCTGGATTTTGGAGTTGATGAAATCAGCCAGATCATCTTGGGTGGAATACCGGTTGAAAAAGCATTTGGAGAAGTGCTTGATAGCCCAGATCACGAGCGGGATGAACGTCATCACGTAAGGTAGAACCATTTTCCATTCCGTGCAGCAGCACGAATATGGCGTAAATGACGAAACCAATAAGCAGCCCGCGCTGCGGCTTGTTCTTGAAAAGTAGCAACCATCCGACCAATAGGATGTTAAAGACGACCGATAACATGTCGAAGATCTCATAAGAAAGGAACCTCATCATGTACAGCTTGCTGTGGGCGGATTCCAACGATAGGAGCTCCTGTAAGGGGACATTCAAGCCTTACTTTTCACTCCATCCGAGTGTCAGACCGTATCAGCGCAGATCGGCGAGAAACACAAAAAAGCAGACTCCTCGTATTATACTCGCGCCTGTAAGGCGCTTTAACGACACTTGAAGCCTGCCATTTCCTTTTTATACCGACAGAACCGCTATTAGGTTATTCTTCCGTTGAATGTGGTCTCGTTCGCTCCCGCTATCGAACTACCAGAAGTTCACAAGTATTCTGAATTGTTGACAAGGATATTATTTATATACACTGAGACAAGGATATACTTATACTGATTTATATATTTTTAGCCCACTTTATAAGTACACTATCAAAAGGCCTTTGATGAGTTAAACTATTTAAAAAGAACTTCTTTTCATCTTGAGGAAGTCCAGAAACTCCATATATAAACGCCATCTTTTGCCAGGGATCCATGCTTTGATAATTTTCTTTTTGCTCACGCAACCAATCATAAGCAGAGTTTTGATGTGCCGCAAGTAATATTTCTCTTCTAGCAAAAGGCTCACTTACAGGGAATTTATTAACTAGATACGAAAAATGATTAATGTATTCATTCTTTGTAAACAAACTTAATATAGATAACCGGAAAAATTCATTATGCACTACTTCCTGAGAATCAAGAAGTTTCAATAGTTGTTCTCCAATATAAACCCATTGTTCTGCACTGATGGATTGAACGGAAGCAAGATATGCACATATATTTGCAAAACATGGACTCAATTGCGATATATTACTAAGTGAAATTTCAATCGCACCTGGATGACCAATTTGAGCCAACCTTCTATAAAACCACCTAAGTCGTATGTAATCTACTTCTTTTTGATCGATGTATTCCTGAATAATCTTACTAATTATTTGTTCAGTAAGCGATTCCCAGTCTTCTTTTGAGATCTCGCTATATGTAATAGTTCTATAAGGATCGCCATTAGAGTATTTTCTTATTAATTTGAGAATTTTATCTTCATCTTTATTGATCGGTCGGTCCTCAATCATTTCATTACATAAATCTCTAAAATGATTAGAACTATATACTTTGGTCTTGTGTCGTTGTAACATTAATCGTTGCTGTTTGTCCAAAATAGATGCTATTTTAGCAAGAGCAATTTTTGCGGATTGCGATGAGTCACAGAACACTAAAATATCATCAGCATATCTGAGAAAATCTATTCCTTGCGTATGTAGGCTATTGTCTATTGGTATCATTGCCGCTTCAGCTAAAAGATGAACAGCATGAGGGCCAATTGGAATACCTCTGGATACATTCGCTGTAGTAGAGTTAAGCAACTTAATAATCCACTTTGTCTCCTGATTTGGAAATCCGGATTCACGTAACTGATTTTCAACAATATGATGGTATATTTGATTATAATAGTCTGCAATGTCGCAGTATAATACAAATTCATATGTGCGGCTCTTTTTATATGCAGTTTTCCAAAAATCATTCCATGCTGTTTTTGATGAGTATAGACCATGGTTTATATCTGGTGAAAATCTATAGCTATATACAATATTATTATGTAATCTCCTAGCTTCGATCCCAGCTCCAAATTGATGAATTATCGAGGTAAGTAGAATGCTATCTTGTGGATCTAATTGTGTGGCTTGTCGGTAAGAAATCTCGTCTTTGGGAACAATAAATCTTCTACAGGCTCCGGGAGTAAACTGTGTTAAGTCTTTGCCTTCAATCAGCGCTACAAAATCATCAATATGGCTAGATATTGCGTTAATCTCTAAAATTGCAGGAAACAAGTCTCCATCTGAGTGATTTTGAATAAAGTTTATTGCCCAACTTATAGAGTCTTTAGTCAACATTATACCAATTATCCCCTCCAAAATTTTAGTTCATTCACAGAGAGCATTAAAAACTTAAATCCACTATATCATTCCAATAAACCCATTGTATAGAGAGCGAACTGTTAACTGCCCATTTTACTTGTTGACTTTACCCATCTCGATATGCCCCTACCTAAAAGGGATACTTTTAAAACTTTAAAAATTCAGCAGAGGCACTGTTCATAGTCACGATTCCTTCAGTGGCCGTCGCATAATACTTTAGCTCTTCCCCCATATTCGTTGACTCCCTGTTGATTTAGAGCATAAAAAAATACATCGCCCAAGCCACCATAGCTTGAGGCGATGTACCTCATCCCTAATACTCTGTGTGTCTTCCGTTCTTATTCTTCTCCAGTCGCAATCTCGTTTTCCGGATACGAGCTCCAATCGCTCCAGCTCCCGGCATACAAGCGGACCTGCGGGTAGCCAAGCTCATGCAGCGCCAGCACATTCGGACAGGCGCTGACCCCGGATCCGCAATAGACGATGACCTCGCGTCCCGCTTCCAGCGCTTCCACAAGAGCAGCGAGCTGCTCCCGGCGCTCCTCTTCCGGCTTCCAGGCGCCGCGCTCATCGACATTATCCTTCCAGAACTGATGGATCGCCCCTGGAATATGCCCCGCCTTCGCATCGATCGGCTCGGTCTCGCCCCGATAGCGCGCCGCGTCGCGCGAATCGACGAGCAGCACATCCGGCCGGCCCAGCTTCTCCCGGACCTCCTCCATGCTCGCCAGCATGTCCGCCCGAACCTTCGGCACGAAGGCGGCGGGCACGACAACCCGTTGCGCGTCGGTGACCGGGTACCCGGCCTCCTTCCACGCCGTGAAGCCCTCTTCCATCACATGGACGGCGTCATGGCCCAGCCAACGCAGCATCCACCACAGCCGCGAGGCATACATCCCGCCTTGATCGTCGTATGCGACGACCCGGCTGGCATTGCTGATGCCGGCCCGGCCGAGCCGTTCCGCCAGTACGGCCGGATCAGGCAGCGGATGACGGCCGCCATGGGCTTCCACCGGTGCCGACAGGTCCGTATTCAGATCAAGATAGACGGCGCCCGGGATATGAGAGGAGGCATAATCTTCTCTCCCCGCCTCGGGCCGCCCGAGGTCGAAGCGGCAATCGACGATGACGATATCAGGCTCATACATTCGGGCTAACAGCCATTGCTTGGATACGAGAATTGGTCTACTCATATAGTGCCTCCTTCATCATGTACTGCTTATGCCTAGTGTAGCACAGAGACTGAACCGCAGTTTATCTCTTTCGCGCCGTGACGTTTACCATGGGCCGTTGCACCGCTTGCTGCCTAGTGCTCTGCCTCCCTCATTGTCAAGCTGATGCAAACATGCGAAAATAGCAACTAAGAAAAATCAAGCAACAGAATGCACAACCTGGAACCGACGCCGCGTCGTCCGGTATCTCCTGTGTAAGGAAGTGATTGCATTGCCGGCTTCTTACCGCCATTCCCCGTCCCGCCCGCCGAGGCTGCCCTTCCGGGTGCGCCCGATGACCGAGGAGGACGGCGCACATGTCTGCTCATGGACCTATGAGCCGCCTTATCAACTATATGGATTCCTCCCGTGGGAGCAAATGAAGGCCCTCGAAGTCGAGTTCGGCGATGCCCGCATCCGGAGCGAACAGTATGGATCGGTGACGGACGCCGACGGAGAGCTGTTCGGCTTCGCGCAATTCTTCCCTCTGCTCGGCGTGACCCGTCTCGGGCTGGGGATGCGCCCCGATCGGCTTGGTCAAGGATATGGCGTGTCCTTCGTTCAGGCGATCGTCGAAGAAGCCCGACGGCGCCATCCCGGCGATATGATTGATCTGGAAGTGCTGACCTGGAATGAACGGGCAATCCGCACATACCGGCGCGCCGGATTCCGGATCACCGATACGTATACGCGGCAGACGCCGACAGGGCCCGGCGAATTTCACTGCATGGTCTATCACCCGTAGCCCCGCCCGCGCTCATCCGAGTGCGGGCCCATCAGGTCAAGGCGACGCTGGCCACGGTCGCACTGCCGACGACGACCTCGATCAGGTGGAATTGGGGGTCATACTGCACGCTGCCGCTGCCAATGAACAGCAGCCGTTCCTGTCCGAGCCCGTAAAACACATCATCCGCGAGCGCCTCCAACACTTCATGCCGCTCCCGCTCCCCCAGGGCTTCCCAGTCCTCCTGTTCCATGTCGAAGAACTGATAACCGTCCGGAATTAGCCCAACGGCCCCGACCAGATCCTCCAATATATCTTTATACGGTCTTCCGTAAGCCACGCCCATAATCATGCTGCCCCTTTCTGTTCACGCTTGTCTGTTTACCTCGTATTGTAGCACAGGTGAAGCGGCTTTCTCGAACCCGGCTGCAAGGAAAAGGCCTGTGCACCCGTCCGGCATGCACAGGCCTCTTCGATTCGAATGGATACGCTCCGCCACCGGATTCATCGCTTAACGAACATGGCTGCGATCAGCTCCTCTGCCGTCAGGACCGTACCGGGGAGCCCCCACCGCCTCCCGAGCTGCGTCGCATACGGCGTATCGAGACCGGCTTCCCGAAGAATCTCCGGCCGGGAGAATACGTGGCGCGTCTCGTCGTCCATCAACACTTGGCCCCGGTTAAGGACAACGGTCCGTTCGAAAAGAGCCGCAGCGAAGTCCATATCATGCAATATCGCCAGCACGAGCTTGCCCTGCCGCTTCAGCTGCTCGATAAGGCCGCCGATCCGGCGCTTGCCCGCATCGTCCTGAGCGATGGTCGGCTCGTCCAAAATAAGAATATCCGTATCCATGGCAACAATCGAGGCGATGCTCACGAGCTTCTTCTCGGACAAGCCGAGATCGTGGGGATTCATCTCCCGGCGCGCGCCCAGGCCGACCATGTCCAGCGCCGCCATTGCCCGCTCCTTCGCCTCGGACGTGCTCCGCTTCAGGTTAAGCGGCCCGAACATGACCTCCTCCAGGACCGTGCGCTTGCATATCTGATCATTCGGGTTCTGGAAGACAAGCCCGATTCGGCCGGCCAAACCGGCGACCGTTGCTTCCTTCGTACGTATCCCGCACACGGAAATTTCCCCGGCCGTCGGTTGAAGCAGCCCTTTGAGCAGCTTGACCAGCGTCGTCTTGCCGGCGCCGTTCTGGCCGATTATCGCCGTCGCCCGCGCATCGAGATCCAACGTGATATCGTGCAGCACCGGCTGGTCCGGGTTATATTCGAAGTGCATATTCCGGATGCGAATCATCTCACTCACCCCGCTCCCCCTCTTCCGCGCCTGCCGCCGGGCTTAAGCCGTTCTTCCCGCCGTGCGCCGCCTCATAAGCCTGGGCCGCTTCTTCGAGGGTTACCGGATACGTATCCCTGCCCGGGGTGCGCAGCCCGAGCTCGCGGCATACCTGCGTATAGACGGGCGGCTTGACCCCGTATTCCGCCAGATCGGCCCGGGAGAACAGACGGGACGGCGTATCGATGCCAATTAGGCTCCCTTCGTGCAGAAGAACGATTCGATCCGCGTACGCGGCGAGCTTCTCCATCTTGTGCTCCGCCAGAATGACCGTCATTCCCTCCCGGCTCAGGCTCTGAACGGCCTGGAATACTTCCTCCGAGCCCTGCGGATCAAGCTGCGAGGTCGGCTCATCCAGCACGATGACCTGCGGCCGCATCGCAATGACGCAGGCGATGGCCACCCGCTGCATCTGGCCTCCGGACAGGTCGAATGGGTGCCGCTCCTTGTACTCGTACATATCGAGCAGATGAAGCGCATGATCGATACGCTCGATCATCTCGTCCCGCTCCACGCCCAACTGCTCCAAGCCGAAGGCGACCTCCTCATACACCGTCAGCTTCGCTCCCGTCACCTGCGTGAACGGATTCTGGAACACAATGCCGACATGGCGTATCATCTCATCTACGCCGCTCTCCGCGACATCGAATCCTGCGATGCCTACCCTGCCTCCGTATGCGCCCTTATAGAAATGGGGCACCAGCCCAGTGAGCGCCTGGCAGAAGGTTGTCTTGCCCGCTCCATTGGCACCGATGATCCCAATGAATTCCCCAGCCTCCACCGTCAGCGAGATATCATTCAGCGCCAGCCTCTCCGTGGACGGGTAACGGTACTTGAGATGCTCCACTTCAATCAGATTCATGCGAAGATCCTCCATAGAAGAGCGGCGGCGACGATGACGAGCATCGCCAGCCGGAGAGTTCCGGCATGCCGGTACCGCTTCTCCTCATTCAGAAATGTTTTGCGCCCGGGCACGTTGAAGCCCCTCGCCTGCAGCGCCAGCGTGCGCTCCTTCGTATCGAGCAGCGCGCTGAGCACGACCGGGCCGATAAGCGGAAGGAACGCCTTGATGCGTGTCATCAACCGTCCTTCCGTCTCTACCCCCCGCGCACGCTGCGCATCGGTGATCGTGCCGACAGCCGCCATCATCTGCGGAATGATCTGGAACACGGAGTTCAGCACGTAGCCGATACGGGGCGACAAGCCTCTGCGGACGAGGGCTTCCACCAGATCGGACGGCTTCGTGGTCAGGACGAGGATAAGGAAGGCCCCGACAATATTCAGAGCCCGGAAGCTGATGCCGAGGGCGAACAGCAAGCCTTCCTTATAGAACGGCCAGCTCCCGATCGTGAACAGCGCCGTCTCATTCCCGACATGGAAAAATCCCTGGATAATAACCACCGTCGCCAGCACGAAGCTGACGAAGCCAATCACCGCCAGGCCCCGCCGGAACACCCTTCCTGCGGCAAGCAGCCCGAAGCTGATCGCCATGCACACCCAGGCCGCATGGAGGGAGGGCACAATGATGGGAATCACGATCGCCGCCGCGATATAGGCCAGCTTCGTTATCGGATCGACGCGATGGACAGCCGAGTCTTTTTCCACGTACAAGCTCATTGATTTCATGAATCCCCCACCTTTGCCAACCGCTTGCGGACGGTTACAGCTTCTCGATATCTCCGCTATCCTTGTACATATTCATCAGACTGCTCGGAAGCACGCGGTATATCCCGTAAGCGGCAAGTACGGTAATGAGCTTATCCGGCAGATCGACGACCAGTTCATCCAGGAAGGAAGCGAGCCAGACCGATCGCGTCCCTTGCAGCACATAACCGAAGACGATATCGCCCCAGACATTCCCCGTCTGCCCGCCCCAGAACGCCACATTGAGCGGGGTGGAGATAATAACCGCCGTCAATCCTACGGCCAGTCCAATGACGGCCGCCTTGCCCCAGCTCGATATCCAGCCCTTGGAGGCCATAATCCCGGCTACCAGGCCAATAAAGACGCTTGTGAGGGCATAGACAAACGAGATTGGATCCATCGTGAGACCATAAATGATGTTGTTAATGAGTCCGGACAGCCCGCCGATAACCGGACCCGCCAGCATGCTGGCCAGCACCGTCCCGATCGCATCAAGCCACAGCGGCAGCTTGAGCACGCCGGCGAACAATTTGCCGATGTAGTTAATGCCGACCGCGACCGGGATCAGCACAAGCGCCGCGGTTGAGAATGACCACATACTTCTTTTGGACATCTTGTTCCCTCCTGAAGAATTCATCTTTCTGTTCTAGCTCATCCCCTGCTCCGCTACAACCTATCCATCTCTGAATTCCTCCTTCATCGCTGCGCCGTTCCGCCAATCATGCAGCACCCGATCGCGGGCACTGCCGGGCTCGGCGGCAACGGCGCCGCCGCAATAATCATGAAGTGTTCCCTTTGAATGCCGAATCATGCGATGATATGGAATCGCTCTCACGATCAAGACGGGAAGTTTCTCCTTGCGGCCGGCGTACTGCTTCTCCACTGCTACCGGCAACCTCTGCCCGTCTCTTTCTTCTCACTATATCTTGTTCCCGGGCAAAAGAACAGGTCTTTTGCCGACCCGTTCCGGAAGGAATTTGTAAGGGCTTCACCCCCGGCCGCGACGGGCTTGAACGCCTCCGGAAAGGCGGGATGGATGCCCCCTTTGCCCGGCCTCCCGCCTACCCTTCCTTTTCGCTGCCATTAAAAAAAGGTCCGGTTCTGCCGATAAAAAAGGTAACGTATCAAAACTTTCACGCATTCCGTTGAACGCTGTCGAATGCGGGACGCAGGAAGCACCATTAACTCATGGATGAGGTGTGTATGGAATCATGGAAAAATCAACATTGATCGGTCTGGTCCTTGGCGTCTTGGCCATCTCGCTCGGAATGTACTATAAAGGCGCTCCGATATCCAATTTGGCCAACCCTGCTGCCATTATGATTATTTTTGTCGGTACGGCAGCCTCGCTTTTTATCGGCTTTCCGATGAAGGAATTGAAAAAATTCCCCAAATTGTTGGGTATGATATTTAAGCCCCAGCAGCTGGTTGACCGGGTGCAGTTGATCCAGCTGTTCATGGAATGGGCCAGCATTACCCGCCGCGAAGGCCTGCTGGCGCTCGAATCGAAGATTGACGACATTCAGGATGACTTCCTTCGCAACGGAATGCGGATGATCATCGACGGGAACGACCAAGACTTCGTGCGCGATGTACTAATGGAAGATATTCATTCGACCGAAGAGCGGCACCGCGCGGGTGCGCTTATCTTTTCCCAGGCAGGAACCTACGCGCCGACGCTGGGGGTATTGGGGGCCGTTATCGGCTTGATCGCCGCTCTGGGGCAGATGGCCGATATGGAGCAGCTCGCCCACGCGATCGCAGGGGCCTTCGTCGCGACGCTGATGGGGATCTTCACCGGTTATGTGCTCTGGCACCCGATTGCCAATAAATTGAAGCGGCTGTCGTACAGTGAAATTCAGATTCGGTTGATGATGGTCGAAGGCTTGCTGTCCATCCAATCCGGCGTATCGACGATTGCCATCAACCAGAAGCTGTCTGTCTTCCTGACGCCAAGCGAGCGCGCACAGCTGAACACGAAGGGAGAGGCTGGAGAATGAGCAACAAGCGCCGCCAGTCTCACGATGAACATGTCGATGAATCTTGGCTGATCCCGTATGCCGATATTTTGACTTTGCTGCTGGCCTTGTTCATTGTCCTGTATGGGATGAGCACGGTGGATGCGAAGAAATTCCAAGAGATGAGCCAAGCCTTCAACATCGCCTTCGATAGCGGAGGCGGCGCGGGGATTCTCGATCAGCAAGCTATCATTCCGCCGAACAATGCCAAGAAGGGCATGAAGGATGTGGACCCGAGCACGGCCTCCCGCAATCGGGAACGCTATGAATTTATGGTGAAGGCCAAGCAAGAGCAGGCGGAGCTGGAGACGCTGCGGGACAAGATGAACGAGTACATTGCCAATGGCGGCTTGTCTAACCAACTGAACACCGAACTCAATCATTCGGAGCTGAAAATAACGATTAAAGACAGCGCGCTGTTCGACTCCGGGAAAGCGAGCCTCAAGTCCGACGCCAAGCAGTTGGCCATTACGATCGGAGACATGCTGAAGCAGTACAAGGCCTATGAGATTGTCATCAGCGGGCATACCGACAACCGCCCGATTCGCAACAGCAACTTCGAATCGAACTGGGATCTCAGCTCGGCCCGGGCGCTCAGCTTCATGAAGGTGGTGCTTGAGCGCTCCGGAATCGATCCGAAGCAGTTCAAGGCCGTCGGCATGGGGGAATACCACCCGGTAGCCGATAACCGCACGGAAGAAGGGAAGGCGCAGAATCGCCGGGTCGAAGTCTCGATTCTCCGCAAATTCGTAGAGAAAGACGGGCCGTCCGATCCATCATCCGAACCGGATGCCAAGACGGAGGCTCCATAGACAAGCCGCATCAGAACGTGAACAGAAGAGGGTGCTGCAGCCGGAAGCTTCACGCTCCCCGCCGCAGCACCCTCTTCGTGTCTCTAGGTCGGCCGATTCTCCCCCGCCCGAACAGGCTGCATGTCTGGCGCCGTTCCTGCCGGCGCAGACGGATCGACGGCCGGGAGCGTCACCATAACCTGTGTCCCCCGGTTCAATTCACTCGTAATATCGATACAGCCCCGATGGCTGTGAATAATCCGCTGGCTTACCATCAGCCCCAGCCCGGTTCCCTTCTCCTTGTTGGTGAAGAACGGATCCCCTAGGCGGGACAAGTCTTCCGCCGGAATGCCAATCCCATAATCCTTGATAATGACGATGACGCTGGACGTCCCGCGCGCCTCCACGATCAATTCGATCTCGCCGCCGCCGGGCATCGCTTCCATCGCATTTTTAATAATATTGATGAATACTTGCTTCAGCTGATTCTCCTCGCAGTCCACCAGAGGCACATCCTCATCGAATCGCTTGACGAATTCAATGTTGTGCAGATTGGCCTGACTGTCCAATAGGGAGAGCACGCTGTTCATAATGAGGCGCACATCCTTCGGTTGGAACCGAACCGCCTGCGGCTTCGCCAGAATAAGAAATTCGCTGACGATCAGGTTGATCCGATCCAGCTCGGACAGCATCAGCTCGACATGGCTCGCATTGACACGCTTGGTCTGCTGCTGCAATTGCAGGAACCCGCGAAGCGTCGTGAGCGGATTGCGGATTTCATGGGCGACGCCGGCAGCCAGTTGGCCGACGGTCGTCAGCTTCTCCGATCTCCGAAGCAGCTCCTCCATCCGCTTGCGGTTGGTCATATCCCGCGTAATGCTCGCCCAAGCGATACGCTCCCCTTTCTCGTCATAGATCGGCGATGTGCTCACGCTGACGTCGAGCAGCCGTCCATCCTTCGTCAGCCGATTCGTCTCCCGGTTGCTGACGGATTGACCGTCAACCAGCGCCGCTTCCGATCTGCGCTCCTCCTCCATAGCCGATTCGGGCAATGTGGGCAGCGGCTGTCCTACCACTTCCTCCTCCGTCCAGCCGAACATATCAACGAAGGCTTGATTGACCCGCTTCACCCGGCCTTGCAGATCGGTCACATGGATCGCATCATTGGACTGGTTGATGAACGATTCCAGATGCTCCTTCATCTCGCGATTCTCTTCATAGAGCGCGGTTAACCGGCCGGTAGAGAGCTGAAGGTTGCGGGCCATCATATTGATGCGATGGGCGAGCAGCCCGAGCTCATCCTTCCGTTCGATGTTCAACTGGGTGTCGAACTGGCCGGCGGATATCATATTGACCTTGTTCAGGATTGATTTGATCGGCTTGATAATCATGCCTGCGAACAGATAGCTGCATATCAGCACCGCTTCCAGCAGCAGGACTCCGATCGCGACATTCCGCATCAATTGATCATGCAGGGCCGCATTGAGCGATTCGAAGTCCATGACGACGTTCAGGACGTAAGGATCCCGGGTCTGCGTTCCCTGAATTGGAATAAAGCCTTTAATGATTGGCCGCTGTTGATAGCTGCTCTCATAGAACAGCGGCTTGTCCGCGGCCAGCGCTTCCCTTACATAGCCGACGTCGCGGTTGTCGCGGATATTATAGATCCCGAACAGCACCCGGCTGTCCTGCTGCCGAATATATTGAACGCCGTCGCTCCGCAGCGTAATCTTCGGAATCTGTTCCATCGCCCGCGGATTCAACGCGCTGATCTCGACCACATTCGCCTGGGCGCGAATCGTCTGATGGATGAGCAGATCCGGCTTATTCAGCTCGGAGTACACATCCACATTCCCGTCGCGAATATACGGATTAATAATATAATCCCGCTTGCCGTCGTAATAATAACCCCACTTGTCCATGAATTCCGGGCTGGACGTCGAGATATCGAACGGGCCCGACCAGAAATGATCCATGGTCTGGCCCTCCCGCACCGTGACAGGCTCCCCGTTCAGCATCTGCTCAAAGGCTTTGTACCAATAGCCCCATCTGCGGGTGGACAGTCCGATTTCCTTGAGGTCCGACGACTTCGCGACAATAATATCCTCCCCGTCGGGAGAACGGTGAAGCAAGGAGATATGGGCAACTCCCAATTCCTTGGACAGCTTCTCGAGCTGTTCATTCGTCACCTCTTCCACCTTGGAAGGAAGCTTGTCCGCCGCATAGATGGAAGCAATATATAATTTCTCAGCCAATTGGATCTCAAATGCTTGGGAGGTCTGCAGAGATTGCTTGTAGGAGATATTAATCTGCTGCGCAATCACATCCATGCGCTGCTGCATTTCCTCGATGAGTTTATCCTTGGTGATATTATAGGTGAGGGTCATATGAAGTAAGAGCACGACGAGCACAATGCAAGATATCGAGATGGATAACTTGGCTTTAATCGAAAGTTTCATGCTTCACCTCTATCAGGTTTCGCCGCAAGCTGTGGATAACTAGGACGACTTTTCCTGACAAATGTAGTATTCCACTGGATCTTTACAATCGAATCATATCGTAATTTATAGCATTTTGTCCATGTTTTTTGGAGATAACGCGAATAAAGAGTATAATTGTAGGCATCGGTTGACAGGTGCAGAGACAAAGTGAGCATAGTTATACACAAACTGTGAACATCTTTGGATAATATGTGGATAATTATGTGCGTAAATTATTTTATCCACAGACTTATGCACAGTGTGTTAACAATCCGAATGTCTGTTCGAGGAATAACGGGGGAATCAACAATGGAAGACATGATGGTACATGAACATTGGATGCGTGCTGCCATGGAGGAAGCGAAAAAGGCGGAGGCTATCGGTGAGGTGCCGATCGGCGCCGTGGTCGTCCGGGACGGGCTGATTATTGGCCGCGGCCACAATCTGCGCGAGACGACACTCGATTCCACCGCTCATGCGGAGATGATCGCCATCCGGGAAGCAAGCAGCGCCATCCGGGCGTGGCGGCTGCTGGATTGCACCTTATACGTCACGCTGGAGCCGTGTCCGATGTGCGCGGGGGCGCTCGTTCAGTCCCGCTTGCCGCTTGTCGTCTACGGAACGGCCGATCCGAAGGCCGGCTGTGCCGGAACGCTCATGAACCTGCTGCAGGAGCCCCGCTTCAATCATCGGGTCGACATTATCGAAGGCGTGCTTCAGGAGGAGTGCGCTGCGATGCTGACCGATTTCTTCCGCCGTCTGCGCAAGAAGAAATCATAAACATGCGCCTGGGCTGGCAAGGCCCCGAAGGAATCGAGGCACTAAGCGGCGGATTCCGAAGGGCAGGCATGGCCGGCCCCGGATAGACGTGCCATGCGGGGTCCCGAAGCCAGGCCAGGCGCTCTCCTTCGGCTACAAATCCTTCTTCGCGAACCCAATCGCTGAGATGGCATAAGACACGCCATACAAGAGAAGCGATCCCCCTACGCTCAGGACGGAGATCACGCCCAATGACATACCGTCGTCCCTGCCCAGATCTCTCGCCAGCTGGCTCAGAATTCCGGAAGATCCGAACAGAACAATCATCATGAGAATCGTGGCTACCATGCTCTCCTTATCCCCCAGCAACAGATAGACCGGAATGTTGACGCTCAGGAGCACGATAATCAACGCGAGCGTCCACGCGATACCGGCTGGTTGAAGATCATACGAACCGCCCATAAGCTTCACTCCTGCCGACAGCACAATTCCAATCACGAGACCCGCCCCGGTATACAATAGGCCGGTAACATATTTGGCTTTGACGATCTCCGTTCGTTTGACCGGCAAGCTGTAAATAAAGCGGAAACCCTCATTTCTTTTGTCAACTGACAGATTGTTAATAAAAGCTATAGCGGTTCCCATCATGCCGGCAAACACCAGATTGTGAACTATCGAATAAGTGGAAAAGGAAAAAATGGCGACAAATATCAGCAGAAAAGCCAGGGATCGCACTGAAATGAACATTTCCTTCCTAATAAGCAGCATCATGAGAAAATCCCCCCAGACTGAGTGCGTGTCGAATAGAACATAATATCCTCCAGCGAAGGCCGCTCGAAGGCCGCTTCCTTGCCGAATGCTTCCATTGCTTCCCTCCGTTCCCGCACAAGGCCCTCGAAGCCGACCTCGGTCTCCCGGATGCCAATGAACATCTGGCGGACATCATCATCCAACAACCGCGAATCGCCCTTCACGATCGCGTACGTGTCGAACAACTGGTCCTTCTCTCGATGGAACAGCACCCGCCCTTCATGAAGAAAAAGCACATAATCTGCCGCCCGATCCAGATCTGTCGTCACATGGGTGGAGTACAAAATCGTCCGATCCCCCTGCTCCATCCACTCCAGCAATAGCTCGAGCAGTTCCCTCCGGAATACCGGATCAAGACCCGCCGTAGGCTCATCCATCAGCAGAAGCCTCGGATGATGGGACAACGCCATGACGATCGAGAATTTCATCTTCATTCCTTTGGAGGCTTGACCTACCTTTTGCTTCCCGGACAAGCCGAAGCGATCCATCAGCCGCTTGTACAGCGCCTCATCCCAATTCGGATAGAACGGAGCGATGATACGCTTCATCTCATCCATGCGGAACTGATAGTAGAAATGACTCTCATCCGAAATATAGCCGACCTGGCGCTTAATGTCCCGCTCCCGATCCGGCATCTCCATGCCAAGCAGCTTAACGGTGCCCTGGTGGGGCTTGACGATATGAAGGAGCATGCGAAGCAGCGTTGACTTGCCGGCTCCATTGGGCCCGATTAGCCCGGTTATATACCCTTGCTCCACCGTGAAGCTGATATTGTCCATGCGTCGGGTCGGATACTGCTTCGTTATCCCCTGAACTTCAATTGCGTTCATTCCTCTTCCTCCTCATACAGCAAGCGGATATGTTCCATCAGGTCGGCGTAGGATACGTTCAGCGCCTTGGCCTCCTTCACGGACTCCTCCAGCTTCATCTCCATCTGATGAAGCCGCTGCTCCCGCACCAGCTCCGGATTCTCGCCGGATACGAACGATCCCCGCCCTACCATGCTGTCGATGAACCCTTCCCGCTCCAGCTCCTCGTATGCGCGCTTCGTCGTGATGGCGCTAATCTGCAAATCCTTCGCCAATCGACGTATCGAGGGCAGCGGGGTTCCCGGCGGCAAGTCTCCATTGAATATCCCCGTTCGGATCTGCCTCGCAATCTGTGCATAAATCGGCTCGTCCGTCGATGATACGATGCGAATATGAATCATTGGGTATCCACTCACCTTACATATTGTATATAGACATTATATACATTATGCGAAAAGAAAGTCAACGGCAACTGGTGATTGATCGCCAGGTCCGGCAAGTCCATCTGCCGGACTCCATAAGAAAAACCGGCTCTCGTTAGGAGAGCCGGTTTTCTTCCCGCTGTGTTATTAATATCCAGCAAACATTTCCTCTAATTGGTCCATTGTGATGGCATCCGCTGGCTTGCCGATTTTGAATTCAACCGGCTTGTTGATGTTCGTATATTGGTTCGTCATCTTGGCGGCGATTTTCACTTTGTCGCCATCTTCCGTGAACTCCAGATTCACTACGGCACGTTGGTACGTTGGATATTGATCCTTATTGATGGCGGTCAACAAGCTGAGCTCATTAATCTTCATCGTTTCTTTAATCTCCGCAATACCCTTCTTCAACTCGTTATCATCCGTAGCGATTTCCTTCTTCGCTTCTTCGATATCCGCCTTCTCCAGCTCGAACAGCTTGAGATACTCATCCTTGTTCAGCGCGTCGAGCGCGGCAGGAAGCGCCTCCTTCACCAAGGTCGTCGCGAATTGATCGAAATTGTCGTTGTTCACGTTGAACTTCACGATTTGATTCACATCGAGACCTTCCGGCAGAGCAGCCTCCTTCTTGTCGACGTTCACGAAGAACGCTTTCTCGTCGAACTTGCCAAGCACGGCCTTCACCAGATCGTTGGACGCATTTTGCATCGTCTTCATGTCTGCTGCCGTAGGCAATGGTTCGCCGGATTCTTCAGCCAACTGCTTCAGGTCGAACTCAATGAACTTGCCAACGATTTCGGTTGGCATCGGAAGCATCGGAATGTTTGGCACTTTAATCCACATTTTGTCTTCCGTCATCACCATTGGAAGCGTGAACGTCATGGCCATATCGCCCTGGAGCTTCACTTCCAGGTTCGCTTCAAGCTGCAGCGGCTCCTGCTGTACGGCGCCGGAGATTTTCAGCTCCGCGTTCTTCAGCATGCTCATGACCATCTGCGCGTTCGGATCGGTCGCGCTCGCTGCATTAATTTGCAAATCATCAATAACGATGGATGTTTCGAATCCATATGATTTCAATTCAAGCGCCTTTTCAAATGCGCCTTCAACCGCCGCTCTCGGAGCAGCCGTTTTGGCCCCGCACCCCGCGATGATGAGAGCGAAGACGAAGAAGATCGCCAACGCGCCCTTGTACCATCTTTTCATGTTTACGTTCAGCTCCCTATCCCAATTAATCATGTCTGGATAACCCAATCCATATTAACCTATACGAATCAATTTGAAAAGAGTTCCAAAGATTTAAAAATCGTGACTTGCAGCGCAGACATGCGAAAAATGTCCTATTCCCCTGCTTCCTAGTGAATATCTTTCTTTTTGAAGCGTCCGCCCTTCACGTCATGAATATTGCCGATCGCCAGGAACGCCTGCGGATCCTGCTCCTCGACGATGGATTTGAGCTTCGCTTCCTCCAGCCGGGTAATGACCGTAAAAATAATCTTCTTCTCGTCGCCGGAGAAGCCGCCTTCCCCGTTCATATACGTCACCCCGCGGCCCAGCCGGCTCAGGAGCGCATCGCCGATGGCCTTATAGTTCTCGCTAATAATCCACACCGCTTTGGAATCGTTTAAGCCTTCTACGGTAATATCAATCATTTTGAACGCAATGTAATAGGCAATCAGCGAGTACATCGCCCGATCCCAGCCGAAGACGAAGCCTGCGCTCGTCAGAATGAACAGGTTGAAAAACATGACGATTTCGCCGACAGAAAAAGGCGTCTTTTTATTCAGCAATATGGCCACGATTTCCGTACCGTCCAACGAACCGCCGAAGCGGATCACCAAGCCTACGCCGATCCCTAGAATGATGCCCCCGAATACCGCTGCCAGAAATGTATTCTCCGTGAACGGCTGCACCGGATGCAGCAAAGCGGTGCTGAACGACATGACAGCGACGCCAAGCAAAGTTGATAACGCAAACGTTTTTCCGATCTGCTTGTATCCCATGATCAGAAACGGAAGGTTAAGAAGAAAGAGAAATACGCCAAGGGGCACGGATGTGACATGGGACAAAATAATGGATATCCCGGTCACTCCTCCATCGGTAATCTGGTTCGGAACGAGGAATAATTCCAGCCCGACACCCATCATGATCGAGCCGAGCGCAATGAATATAATCTGCCGCAGCATCTTGGCAAAGCCCATCTTCGTATGCTGGTAAGGCGGCTGCAGCGCCGCCACGGCCGCCGCAGGATCTAATCCCTCAATGGACGCTGCCAACATGGCGTTGCTATTATGTCCTGCGCCGGCTTGCTCATCGCAAGCGCGCTGCGATTGCTCTGCTAATCCGGATTGTTCCTTCAGGGGTTCTGTCATCGCATTCACCTCTCTACTATGTCGTACCTATTATTATATCGGAATAGAGCCTGGTTCGGTTGCGGTTGGTAAAAATTTTTCAATCTCTTTATTCCTGGATCAAAAAACGGCCTCCTTCCCGTTGAGGAAAGAAAGCCGTGAACTCACTGCGCATGAAGGCTTACGATCGATGATTAACTCAGCCTTCCGGGTTATTATGGCTTACATGATTGGCGGTCTTGACCTTCTTGGAGCCCGACAAGGGCTCTTGAATGCCTTGGCGCCCTTCCGCCTCACGATGGCGGACCGGCTGCTCCGCGGCGGGAACCGGGACTGACTTCGGCTTGCTCATGGAAAACCACGTTCCTTTCCAAATGTAGTTAATAGTGCTCCAGATCGGTAGGCTTGTCATGATTCAATGCGTCCTGATGCCTGCGGTCATTGCGATCCTGCTGGATCTGCTGTGCATGATGCGAATTGACCGGATCGGTATCGAGATCATCAATCACGTTGCGCAAATTTTTATCCCGATTTCGCTTGTCCATTCTTACCCTCCGTTCACCGTCGTATCGCCATGATGGGTCAGATCGTGAAGATGCTGGGCACACTCATGAATATGTCTCATGTAATCCTGCGCCATCTCCTGCACCGGTTGGGTGCGCTCGTCAATATGCACGCCGTCGCGCTCGACATCAATCAGCTTCAGGTCAACCTCCCGCGAGTCAACATAGCTGCAGTGGAAATCGAAGGTATAGCTCTGACGCCCGTCGCTGTCGATATGAATGAGAAATGCGTGCGGATTCGCGGCATCCGGCAGAACGGTCGCTTTGTTGCCCGGCTCTAATTTGTTCGTCAATGTTTGCTGCCATGCAGCCACCAGCTGATGCTGATCCACTTGTACGATATCATTGTCGTTCATGACCACACCTCCACTATTCCTTTACAGTGTGCGGCGCGAGCCCCGATTTTATACTATGGCGAGGTCTCCCGTACGGCTTCAATGCCGGTATATGCAAAAAAACCTTTGCCATGCCGGCAAAGGCTTCGTTATTATCGCTATAATGGCGGAGAGGGTGGGATTCGAACCCACGTGGGCTTGCACCCTAACGGTTTTCAAGACCGCCCCGTTATGACCGCTTCGGTACCTCTCCATTGGTTGACTGCCCGATTCAAGTCGGACAGTCTATATTTTAGCATGATTGAATTATCTGCGCAACTGTATCTATTTGGTTACGGAACCAGGCGCTCCAATCCCCCCATATACGGACGCAGCGCTTCCGGAATGACGACACTGCCGTCAGCCTGCTGATAATTTTCCAATATCGCGGCAACCGTACGGCCGATCGCGAGCCCCGAACCGTTCAGCGTATGAACGAATTCCGGCTTCGACTTCGCATCGCGGCGGAAGCGGATGTTCGCCCGCCGCGCCTGGAAGTCCTCGAAGTTCGAGCAGGAGGAGATTTCACGGTAAGTACCGCTGCTTGGCAGCCATACTTCCAGATCGTACGTCTTCGCCGAGCTGAAGCCGAGGTCGCCCGTGCAGAGCGCCATGACGCGATAAGGCAGCTTCAGCTGCTGCAAAATGCTCTCGGCGTGGCGAGTGAGCGATTCCAGCTCTTCATAGGAGTCCTCCGGTTTGACCAGCTTGACCATTTCGACTTTATTGAACTGATGCTGGCGGATCAATCCGCGCGTATCGCGTCCCGCCGCTCCGGCTTCGGAACGGAAGCAGGCGCTGTATGCCGTATAGTACCGCGGCAGCTCCTCCACGTTCAGAATCTCTTCCCGATGCAGATTCGTGACCGGCACTTCCGCGGTCGGGATGAGGAAATAGTCCGTCCCTTCCAGCTTGAACAAATCCTCTTCGAACTTCGGAAGCTGTCCCGTTCCAATGAGGCTGTCCCGATTGACGATAAGCGGCGGCATAATCTCTTCGTAGCCATGCTGCATCGTATGTACATCCAGCATGAAGCTGATGAGCGCCCGCTCCAGGCGCGCGCCGGCCTTCTTATAGAAGACGAAGCGAGAACCGGTTACCTTGGCGGCCGCTTCAAAATCGAGGATGCCCAGGTCTTGGGCAATATCCCAATGGGCCTTCGGCTCAAAGGCGAAGGACGTCGGATCGCTCCAGCGGCGAATCTCCACGTTCTCCTCTTCCTTCAGGCCGACAGGCACGCTCTCATGCGGCACGTTCGGGATAGCCAAGGTCATCTCGACGATCTGGGCATCGATGTTCCGGATCTCCTCATCCAATTCCTTGATCCGGTCCCCGACCTCGCGCATTTCGGCGATGAGATCGTCGGCCGATTCGCCCGCCTTCTTCTTCTTCGCCACCTCTTGCGAGACGACATTGCGGCGGTTCTTCAGCTGCTCCGTCTCCTGCAGCATCTCTCTGCGGCGGGCATCAAGCTGCGGGAACTCCGCGATCATATCCTTCGATTTTCCGCGGTGCTCCAACGCTTGCTCTACCCGCTCAAACTCATTTCGCAATACTCTCGTATCTAACACTTCCGATTCCTCCTACGCATGCAGAAAGGGCGATTGCCCCTTCCTCGAAGCAAGGAGCACCGATTCTGCCTCTATGACTGACTCATTCATTAAAAACACCTTAACCTGTCCCTTGAAGGAATCGCAAGTCAAGGTGTTTTTTTCATCGCGTTCTATCTTTATCCTGCTGCAATTCCGCTCTGTTTAACCATATCGGCAAAATATCGATGAAGATTAACGTCATCCGTCAGTTCCGGATGGAAAGAGCAGGCCAGCAAATGGCCTTGTCTAGCGACGACAATCTCCTCGTTGACCTTGCACAGCACGTCCACGCCCGGACCAACCTCCGTAATAAGGGGAGCGCGGATAAATACGGCTCGTACCGGCTCCTTCACCCCGATAACGTCCAGGTCGGTCTCGAAGCTCTCGCGCTGCCGTCCGAACGCATTGCGCCGTACGGTGATGTCCATCAGCGCCAGATGCGGCTCTTCCGTCCCGCCCTGGCCCATGATGCGCTTCGCGAGCACGATGAGTCCGGCGCATGTGCCGAAGATCGGCTTCCCTTGCGCGGCAAAATCCCCGATTGATTCCAGAAAGCCGTATTTGCGCATCAGCTTCCCAATCGTTGTGCTCTCTCCGCCAGGAATAATCAACCCGTCCACATCATGCAGCTGTTCGGGATGCTTGATGGCTAACGCGGTGACTCCGAGCGATTCCAGGCTGCGCATATGCTCTCTGACGGCTCCTTGCAGGGCCAACACCCCGATGTTCATTCTTCTTCCCTTCCTTCTTACCAGCCGCGATCCTGCATGCGCTCGGAAGGCGCCAGCTTGGAGATCTCGATCCCCTTCATCGGCGTGCCCAGGTTCTTGGACACTTCCGCGATCAGCGCGAAGTCCTCGAAGTGGGTTGTCGCTTCCACGATAGCGCGCGCGAATTTCTCCGGACTGTCGGATTTGAAAATGCCGGAGCCTACGAATACGCCGTCTGCGCCCAAATGCATCATCAGAGCAGCGTCAGCCGGCGTTGCGACGCCGCCCGCCGCGAAGTTAACGACCGGAAGCTTGCCGTTCTCATGCACCTCAAGCAAGAGCTCGTACGACACGCCCAGGTTTTTCGCTTCCGCATACAACTCGTCCTTCGACAAGTTTTGTACTTTTCGAATCTGGCTGTTAATCAAGCGCATATGACGCACAGCTTCCACGATGTTCCCCGTGCCCGGTTCACCCTTGGTCCGGATCATGGCAGCCCCTTCCCCAATGCGGCGCAGCGCTTCGCCCAGATCCTTCGCTCCGCAGACGAAAGGCACCGTGAACGCCTGCTTGTCGATGTGGAACACTTCATCCGCCGGAGTCAATACCTCGGACTCGTCAATATAGTCAACGCCAAGCGTTTCCAATACTTTGGCTTCTACGTAGTGGCCAATGCGGGCCTTCGCCATAACAGGGATGGAGACAACCTTCATGACTTCCTCTACAATCGTAGGATCCGCCATCCGTGCGACGCCGCCCGCGGCGCGGATGTCCGATGGAACGCGCTCCAGAGCCATAACTGCCGTAGCGCCGGCCGCTTCCGCAATCTTCGCTTGCTCCGCGTTCATGACGTCCATAATGACGCCGCCTTTTTGCATTTCTGCCATACCACGTTTAACACGAGCTGTACCTGTTTCCATTATGCCTGCCTCCCGCCATTTTACTATCGTAATGATGCCCGGAGGATACTCAGCATCCCGTGCTGCAGCCTGTCGGGCGAACCGTAATGGTCTATCCCCCTATTGTACATGATAGAACAGGGAATACACAACCGATTTTGTCGGAATTGCCTGGCCGGAACGGCCAAAACCGTTTTTTAGAACAAATTTTTAATGGATTGGAACAAATCGACGAAAAATTCTCCGATCGCCCGGAAAAATAACCGCCACCAACTGCCCTTTTCCACCTCTTCAGAAGCAATCAGATTTACGGTTTTCTTCTGTTCCAAGCCGTTGTCTTTGTACGTAAACGTAATCGTCCCGATCTTCTGCCCGTTCTTAATTGGCGCGATCAGCTCGTTGGCCGGGGTGAGCTTTACTTCATGCGTAATTTTGCCCTCCGTGCTGGCCCCCTTAGGCACGACGAAATTTACGCCGTTCTCGGGGACAACAGGCACCTCGGTCGAGACTCCCTTCTTAATCGGAGCCGCCGCGACGCCGTCGACCGCCTGCTTCGGAGCCACGACGGGCTGGACTTCATAGTTGTTGTACCCATGGTCGAGCAGCTTGGCCGTTTCAACGAACCGTTTTCCTTTGTCGTTAATATCCGTGCCCATGACGACCGAGATTAGGCGCATCCCATCCCGTTCCGCCGTGCCGGCGAAGCAGTTCCCAGCCTCGTTCGTGAAGCCCGTCTTCATCCCGTCCAGGCCCGGATAAGCATAACGCTTGAAGTTCGGAATATCTTTGTTCGCTTCGAGCATCCAGTTCAGGTTTTGAATCGGCGTCTCGTCACGCTCGCGGAACTTATATTCCTGGATTGTCGTGAAGTCCCGGAATTCCGGATGCTTGATGACAATGGCGCGCACGAGCTTCGCCACGTCCATGGCCGACATGACGGTCTCATCCGTGCCTTCCGGCCGGAACTTCTCCGGCATATCCTCCCGGCCCAATCCAGTTGAATTAATGAAGTGGGCCGTCGTCATGCCCAGCTTCTTCGCGGTCTCGTTCATCAGGTTGGCGAACTCTTTCTCGGTGCCAGCGATCCGCTCCGCAAGCGCTACCGTCGCATCGTTCGCCGATCCGATCGCCATCGCGATATAGAGATCCCGAACCGTATGCTTGTCCCCTTCCGCGAGGAAGATGCGCGAGCCCCGGGTCAGAGAAGCATGCTCGGAGGTCGTAACCTCTTCTTCCCACGACAACTCCCCGTTCTTCACCTTCTCCATGACAATGTATTCCGTCATCATCTTGGTCATGCTGGCCGGAGGCTTCGGGGTATTTGAATCAATATTTACAAGCACTTGTCCTGTGCTAGCTTCCATAAGAATAGCCGATGTCACTTCCAATTTGAGCGACTCCTTGGTCGCCTTCACCGCAGACGCAGACCCGCCCTTATTCGCTGCGGCTTCCCCTTTCTCTGCCGTCTGGGCAGCAGCCTCGGCAGCGACCATGCCAGCCGAAGGAAGCAGCGTGAAGGTCAGTATCTGGCAAGCTGTTGCAATAGCGATGATACGCTTCCACTTGCCTTTTCTTGTCGCGTCTTGTTGTTTCAACACTATCGTCATCTCCTCTCCCAATGAATCCATATGTTATTCTATCACAGCGGGACAGACAAAAAAAAGGCAAGGGTGGGGCACCCTGCCTTCTTTTGTCGGTAAAACGGGATATCAATATTTTACAAGGAATAATTTGGCGCTTCCTTCGTAATTTGCACATCATGCGGATGGCTTTCACGAAGACCTGCACCCGATATTTTGACAAAATGCGTATCGTTCTGCAGCTCTGTCAGGTTATGCGTGCCGCAATAGCCCATGCCGGCCTTTAAGCCGCCAATTAACTGATGAATGGTATCCGCCAGCGGCCCTTTGTAGGCGACACGGCCTTCGATGCCTTCCGGCACGAGCTTCTTCTCATTGCTGCTGTCTTGGAAATAACGATCCTTGCTGCCTCGCTTCATCGCGCCCAAGGAACCCATTCCGCGGTATACCTTGAAGCGGCGGCCTTGGTAAATCTCCGATTCGCCCGGGCTCTCTTCCGTTCCGGCCAGGAGGCTTCCCAGCATGACGGCCGATGCCCCTGCCGCGATCGCCTTCGTAATGTCGCCGGAGTACTTAATGCCGCCGTCCGCAATAACCGGAATGCCATACTCCCGCGCGACCGTGGCACAGTCATATACGGCGGTAATCTGCGGAACGCCGATACCGGCGATAACGCGGGTCGTACAGATGGAGCCCGGCCCGATGCCGACCTTGACCACCGAAGCTCCTGCTTCGATCAGGTCGCGGGTCGCTTCGCCGGTGGCCACGTTGCCCGCGACAATCGTCAGGTCCGGATATAGCTGGCGCAGCTTCCGCACCGCTTCAATAATATTGATATGGTGGCCATGCGCCGAATCGACGACGATGACGTCTACGCCCGCTTGAACCAGCGCGGCCGCCCGATCGAACGTATCCTGGGAGATGCCGATAGCGGCGCCGCAGAGCAATCGTCCTTGCTCATCCTTGGCTGCTTGCGGGTATTGGATTGCTTTCTCGATATCTTTTATCGTAATGAGGCCTTTCAGCGTGTTCGTCTCGTCCACCAGAGGAAGCTTCTCAATCTTGTGCTGCTGCAGAATGATTTCCGCTTCTTGAAGGGTTGTGCCGACGGGTGCGGTCACCAGATTGTCATGAGTCATGACTTCTTTGATTTTGATATTGTAGTCATGGACGAAGCGCAGGTCACGGTTGGTCAAAATCCCGACCAGCTTATGCTGCTCGTCTACAATCGGAACGCCGCTGATCCGGTATTTCGCCATCAGCTGGTCCGCTTCTTCTACCGTATGCTCGGGGGACAGCGAGAAGGGGTTCGTAATAACTCCGCTCTCCGAGCGCTTCACGCGGTCAACCTCTTCGGCTTGGCGCTCGATCGGCATATTTTTATGAATAATGCCGATTCCGCCTTCACGCGCAATCGCGATCGCCAGCGGCGCTTCCGTTACGGTATCCATCCCCGCGCTAATCATCGGAATGTTCAACTTTACCTTGCTGCTCAACTGCGTAGATACATCTGTTTCCCGTGGCAATACATTCGATTTGCGAGGCACCAACAGCACATCGTCAAACGTTAACCCTTCTTTTGCAAACTTAGACTCCCACACCAGTAAGTTCCTCCCTTAATGTAAAGTTGCACTCAGCGGACAAACCCTTGTCATGACGGGCTTGTCCGCTGATTAAAGACTCTCTCTCAATATATTAATTGCAATCTTAGCAAAGCCCTTTACCCCTGTCAAGGATAGGTTGCAGGAATCTGCACTTTGTTTTCAATTATTTTCATTAATCTTGCAAACAGATAATTGTCCACTCCACAAATACATTCGACAAAAGGACGGATCCGAACGAGCACAGCGCCCGATCGGAGAACCTGTCACATAAGGTGACCCTCCCCAGCTGATTCTATGCGCAGGAACGCGCATTTGGATGCGACCGGATGGCTTTTTCCGGGATTGCCTAACGGAACGTATGCGGAATTACGCACGCCGAGAGGGTATGTCGCCTTCAGAGGCAGCCCTGGTATTCACCTGCGACGCACGTCGTTCAGTTGCAGCCCTGGTATGCCCCTGTGTCGGACATTGTTCAGCCGCAGCCTCTGGATATGCCCTTGTGTCACACATCGTTCAGCAGCAGCCTCGGCATGCCCCTGTGTCGAATGTCAATTTAACACTCTTCTAGGCGTATCGTATACATTGTTGGACTTGCACAAAAACATGCTGCAAAAGTGCAAGATTTCCCTGGACGAGCCTATTCCGGAAACGAAAACCTGAAAAACGCAAG
>OGSB01000209.1_pt1 | contig 40764 bp, 39 predicted proteins | sample 1573741 | NCBI WGS metagenome assembly OGSB01 (sample SAMN03295824, study PRJEB24534) | human gut metagenome | isolation source: fecal sample 5 from infant 3 | host: Homo sapiens | place: USA: Pittsburgh, PA | collected 2014-07 | reverse complement strand
CAACAAGCCGCATAATTAATATTATCCAAAAGTCCGGATTAAAGGGTTCAGATCACTTTACCCTTGCTATATCTGTCTTCCTTGAATCAGGTCTATGCTTCCTAATACTATATGAGCTAATCCAAAGCCCACAACCCCAGCAGCAATCATAGGTGCTATATCCTTAGTTCTTCTTCCTTGTACTGCTACTAAACCAACTCCAGTAACTGCAGTTCCTAATAGCGTTGGTATTAATCCTTGTCGTATCATGTATGTCTTCCTTCCATAATAATTACATTCCAGATTATTATCTTCATTTCTAACTTCATATATTCGGACATAATACCTAAAAATCTTAAAAGTTGTCAATTTCTCAAAGTGGCTTTTATCATATTTTTATTAAGTAATATTTCTAATCCTTCTAAAGCAGACCTAGCTACTATATCGGCCTTAGATAATAATTTCCCCGATGTACCTTCCCCTTCTATTATAGCTATGGATAAAGCAGATTCTTCAAACATTAAAACATCATTAAATCCGTTTCCTAAGCATGCAGTCATATATCCACCTAAATCTTTTACTATATCCTTTTTTGATCTCCCTGCATTTTCTTTGGGAAAAGTTAAGACCTTTCCATTGATACCCATACATTCTTTTTCTACAGTTCCATAAGTATCAGCCGTTAATATATATATTTTTGCATATTCTGCTAATTTATTTATTAACTCTTTTACACCGATAACTAATTTCCCATCCACTGCTATAGTACCATTATAGTCAAATACAATATTTTCGATTTGAATGTTATCTCTACCTGGTATTTCGTATATTAACAAATTCATCCCTCCACATAAGTCTATCCATATATTCCTTCTAAATATTCTCTTGTTCTATTATCCTTTGGATTAGAAAACACTTCCTCAGTTTTTCCATATTCTATTAATCCTCCATTTAAAATAAATGCTGTATAATCTGATATTCTTCTAGCTTGAGACAAATTATGAGTCACTATTATTACCGTATATTCCTTGGAAAGTTTCAGTAACATTTCCTCTATAATAGCTGTATTTTTTATATCTAATGCTGAACATGGCTCATCTAAAAGCAATACCTCTGGTTCCACAGTTAATGCTCTTGCTATGGAAAGTCTTTGTTGTTGTCCACCTGATAACTTCATCGCCGACATATTTAATTCATTGTTTATTTCTTCAAAAAGCCCTACTATTTTTAGATTATATTCTACTATTTTTTGTAGTTGACTTTTATCTTTTATTCCATAATATATAGGTGCATAAATCATATTCTTGTATATAGACAAAGGAAAAGGTGTAGGTTTTTGAAATACCATACCAATCATTTTCCTTACGTCATTTTTATTATATTCTTGAATATCTTTATCTTTAAAAAAGATTTTTCCACTATATCTACCACCTTGTTCCTCCAGCATCAAATTTAGAGTCGTAAGAAATGTGGACTTTCCGCAACCTGAAGGTCCAATAATTGCAGTTATCTTATTTTTCATAAAGGACATAGACAAATCTTTTAATATCAATTTATTATCATAACTAACATTTAAATCATTCACCTTTATTACTTCCATTTATCTATCCCCCTTCTATTTCTATTTAAAATCAATGATGAAATATTAATTATAAGCAATAGTATAATAAGTATGGCAGCAGTACCATATGCCTTTTCTAGTGATATTCCTTCTCCCGTTAATATATAAAGATGAAAAGGAAGTGCCATAACTGGAGAAAATATGGATTTAGGTATTGACGCAAATATTACAGCCCCTGTTAATATTATTGGTGCAGCAGCTCCCATAGCGAATCCTCCGCCTAAGAGAATGGCTGAAGTAATGTCTTCTATACACATTGGCAATATCAATTTAAATATAGTATAAAATTTAGATACTCCCAAAGCATATGATGTACCAATAATATTGGAATCTACCTCTCTCATTATTTTTTCAATTCTAACCTCAATATATGGAAATATCATAATTCCCAATGTTATACTTGCCGTTAATAGAGATCTATCAATTTTAAAATACAAGATTAATAATGTATAACCAAACATTCCTAAAATAATAGAAGGAATACCAGCCATACATTGTATTATTAAATGGATGATATCACTTATACATTTGTTATTACAATAAAAAACTGTGTAAATTGCTGTTGCCATAGCTAAAAAAGATGCAAAAATACAAGATAACAGCATTAATAATAAGCTTCCAACAATAGCTGGAAATATTCCACCTTCTGATCCTAGAGGTATACCCTTTGGATTACTGAAAATAAATTCCAAATCAATAGAACTCAATCCCTTTTTTAAAATATATCCCAAAATAAATATAGTAACTCCAACTACAATAATAGTACTTATTGTAATCCATAACTTAAATATATTATCTTTAACTTTTTCCTTCATAACATCCCAATCCTTATTTTATATTATTTTTCTTTTTATTATATATAGAAGAATATTTATAATAAGTAGAATCATCATAAGTACAAATCCAGCAGCATAAAGCCCATGATAATGGAGGCTACCAACCTCAGCCATCCCCATCTCAAGTGCAATTAAAGAGGGAATTGTTTGACATTTCCCTAATAATTTAGGCATTATAGGAGCATTACCTATTACCATCATTACAGCCATGGTTTCTCCCATACCTCTACTTAAAGCTAATACCGTAGAAGCTAATATGCTCCTCTTACTATTAGGTAGAATTACTTTTCGAATCATATAGGATTTAGAGGTTCCTAATGCATTTGAATATGTAGAGTATCCATTATAAATCTTTTCCATAGACTCCTCACATGTTGAAATGATAAATGGTAACATCATAATAGAAAGTATTATACCACCTGCTAATACAGATTCCCCTGCAGCGAATAAAAACTTTGTTTCAAAAAACTTTATAACAACCAATAATCCAATAAATCCATGGATAACAGAAGGTATACCAGCTAATATATCTATTAAAGTCCTAATTATTTTTTTAATTTTACTATTGGTATAACTTGATAAAACAACAGCACTCCCTACACCTATAGGTAATGCAATAACAATTCCTACTATTGATACATATATGGTCCCTAGTATAGTAGGATATATTGATAATTTATCTGGAGAATTAAGAGGGTTCCACCTTTTACCAAAAATAAATTCTAATATAGAAACTTCTTTAAAGAACACAATACTTTCCTTCAAAATAAAAAATATTATGAAAGATAGTATAAATAAAGACAATATAGTAAAAAAACATACTATGGATTTAAAAATTTTATTTTCTAACTCTTTCACTATAATCACCTCAAAAAAATAAGAGGCTAAAGCCCCTGATTTTAGTTTGCTGGTACAAATCCCATTTTTTCAATAATCTCTGAACCTTTATCTGACAAAACAAAATCCATAAATACCTTTTGCTCAGGTGTCAATTCTCCTTTTTTAACTACAATAAGGGGCCTTGATACCTTATATGATTCATTTACTATATTTTCTTCTGTTGGCTCTATTCCATCAACCTTTAAAGGTATAAGTTTTCCTATATTTTGATTTACCATACCAAAAGAAGCATAACCTATTGCATCTTTATTTTCGATAATTTTTGTAACTAAAGCACCCATTGAAGGAGATTGAATAGCGTCTTCTCTTACTTGCACATCTCCCATTATACTCTTTTGGAATACTTCATGTGCTCCACCGCCTAAATCTCTAATAACAACTACTATCTCTTTATGTTCAAGACTATTATCTAAATCATCCCAATATTTATATTCTCCTGAAAATATCTTCATAATTTCTTCAGTGCTTAAACCATCTTTCAATTTTAACAATGGATTTTCTGGATTTATAGAGATAGTTAAAGCATCTATTCCTAAAACAAATTCTTTCATATCGCCTATCTTTTCTTTTTCTTCATCCTTCACACCCCTAGCTAACATACCAAAATCACTAGTACCTTCTATGACTGATTTAACCCCTGCACCAGAGCCTCCTGCTGATACATATATTGATATATTTTTCTCTGGAAAACTAGGATCTACTTTGTCCCAAGTAGTATTACCTTCAATGAAATCTGTCGCTATAGCTGATATTACAGGTGCTAAAGTTGATGAACCATTAAATGTCATCTCCGCTCTAAATTCATTGTTATTAGATATTAAAGCAGACTCATCTTTTGTACATCCTATTAAAGACACGATAAAAAGTGATACAATCAATAACAAACTAATTTTTCTTTTCATATAATCCTCCTTTATGTATTAAAATTAACAAAGTACATAATATAGTCTATATTCAATACTTAGGTAAGTCCAATTAATTTCATCTATAAGTGAAGGTGCATTGATAGAAAATATTAATAAAGATTTTAAAATTAAATAGAAAATCCGAATAAAGAATCTTTATTCGGATTTTCTATTTAATATCTTAATACTGCCGCTACAGTGCCACCGTCTGGAACCTTATCTGGATCTACCACATATACTGTTCCACCTCTTGATATAGTAAGAGTAGCTGCACGCTCCATGAGATCTTCATTTCCGACCTTTTCGTCTTCATAGAAATCTATCTTATTAATGTCTGGATTAAATTGGCCCCATTGATGAGCTCCATTAGCAATAAATAATGTTTCGATTTGACCATTATAAGCTTGTGATAATATTTTCTTTAAGGAATTTGAGGACAATCCATTTCGTTGACCTGAAAACTGATTATATTTAGATTCTGCTAATTCTTGTACCTTTAAAAATTTAGGCTCCATAATTTCCCACGCCATTTTTTGCAAATCATTCCCATATAATATCTCAGGATTACCTTTAATAAATTCATCCAATATATTTGGATATCTACTGATTTCCTTATATACGGGAATTAGATATTCTACTCCAGCAAGAACTAGAGGTATTTCTTCTCCTTTATGCAATTTATTTAAAGACTCATCAATTGCACGGAAATATCTAGTAAGTTCATTCTTTTCAAAATCATTTTCAACAGCTTGCCCTTGGCTTGCCGTATTATATCCAAGCGAAGAACTACTTACTGGATTTGCAGTACGAATTTGCAGTTTAGTCCTTGGGTCATCATCTATTTTCATGTCCTCCATACTTCGAGGTGCATCCTCCATTACTATTTCATTAACTGTTTGCCTAGAAGCTTTAAATAACCTAACTTCATTTTTACTTAAAGCTAATATATAAAATTGACCATCTGCTGTAAAGAGCGGTAGAAGTGGTTTAGTATAAAATTTATCTGAAATTACCACTTGCTCTTTAACTTCAAATGGAAGGTGATAATAATTCATTTCCTCTGGAGTTATAAATATCGCTAAACCTTCTGTCTGGTTTTGCCAAAATGTTGTTTCATCAATCAAATCACTAGCTGATAATAAGATGCTTCCAACTTCTGATTTACTTAAACCCATATTAAATAATTTATCTTCTGCTTCTCTAATGCACTGTTTATATCGTATTGGGTTTTGTTTGATATCCGGTCCCATACGACAGGTAGGCATATAGATTGATATACACCATTCTTCTTCTGAATTTATTAATTCTTCAAACTTCTTTCTAGTTAGTATATCCATTTTTGCCTCCTTGCGAAAAATTATTTTATAATTTAATAAACTATTATCTTTATTAATTTACCCACTATATAATTCACATATGTAGATATTTATTTAGTTTATTAGGCTATATATTGAAAAATTCCCATATGCTCAAGTGCCACCTGGGAATTTTTGGATTTTTTTATTTTTAAATTTAAAATTCATTTGCTAAATCAATAAGTGCCTGATTGTGTACACGATATACTGTCCATTCATCCATAGGAACTGCACCTATACTCTTGTAGAAATTAATGGAAGGCTCATTCCAATCTATACACCACCACTCAAATCTTCCACAATTCCTTTCTATAGCCAGTTTTGCTAAAAAAGATAAGAATATTTTTCCGTAACCTTTCCCTCTCATTTCAGGTCTCACATATAAGTCCTCTAAATAAATCCCTGGCCTGCCTAGGAAAGTAGAAAAATTATGAAAAAACAAGGCAAATCCTACAGGTTCTCCATCATGCTCTCCAATAATAACTTCAGCTGATTTCCTAATAAATAATGAATCCATAAGTATTTCTTCCGTGGCAACTACTTCATGTAACAGTTTTTCATAATCTGCTAGTTCTTTAATAAAATGTAAAATGAGTTTTACATCTTTTTCTTCTGCAAACCTGATTTTAAAATGCTCATTTTTCGTTGGTATTAGGGTTTTCATTTTGATTTATCTCCTTTACATTATTTAAAATCAATTAATTTCCTACTAGATTCCTAGCGAAATTATTCCAACCAAATATTCCACCGGTATGAATAAATAATATGTTTTTATGTTTATCGAATGTTCCCCTTTTAATTTCTTCAACTAATCCATACATAGCCTTACCAGTATATACTGGATCTAGTATTACCCCTTCTTGTTTAGCTAGTTTATGAATAAATTCTATTTCTTGAGGCTCACTCAAGGCGTATCCCTTGCCCACATATCCATCTAAAATATTTATATCTTCTTTATTTACATAAATTTCTTCACCTGTATACTTAGATATTTCTTTCAGTAATCCTAATACAATATTTTTAAAATATTCGTCATCATCGCATACATTTACTCCATAAATTGTTGCATCAGTATTTTTAATATGGTTCTCATAATATAATCCTGCATAAGTTCCTCCCGACCCTACGGCAGTAACTATTGCATCAAATTTAATACCAAGTTCTTTTTCCTGATCTAATATTTCTTTCATAGCCTTACAATATCCTAATGATCCAATTCCATTAGATGCTCCCTCGGGGAGTATATATGCTTTATATCCTTCTTTTGCTAGTTCATTTCTAATTTCCTCCATAATCTCCATTCTGCTATTCTTATATTCCTCGGCAGTAATAAGTTTAATCCTAGCTCCTAACATCTTATCTAAGAAGTAATTACCTTCTACTTCTGAATCTTCCTTTCCTCTGAGAACAAGATAAGCTCCAATACCAAGTTTTGCTGCTACCGCTGCTGTTGCTCTAGCATGGTTTGATTGTATACCGCCACAGGTAATCAAATAATCGCATTCATTATCCAATGCTTCTTGAACTGCAAATTCTAGCTTTCTGACTTTATTTCCAGATATTTCACTACCTGTTTGGTCATCTCTTTTTATATAGATTTGTGTTCCTAACTCTTGACTCAGTCTCTCTAGTTTTTCAATTTTAGTTGGCAAATTGGCAAAATTAATGGATTTCGGTAAGTTCATAAAATTCCCTCCTAGTATATTGACGTTTCTATTTAATTATATTATACCTATAAAAAGTCACCTTTTCCAATACAATCTATAAAATGATAATATTCTTATTAAAGATTTATTATCCTTAGTTAGCATTGACTTAAATTCATTTATACTTTAATATATTTATGTTATATGCACTAATTAGAAAATTAGTAAAAAAATGTTTATTAATCACACAATTGAGGTATATCTTAACTATTCCTCTAAAAGAATTATTATTTGTATTTACTATAGAGAATAAATGTTATATATTTGATTTTAGCTACAATAATCTAAAAGTCCTACTACTAATAAAGAGGTGATTTTTTTATGTTTAAAAGAATTTTTCACAAGCCACCCTGTGAAGAAGCAGAGTGTATAGTTAAATATGTAGAAGACTCATTGAGTGGAAAAAAAGTTAATGCACCTGATGTTAAATATCCTATTCATATACAAGTTTTCGAACATTTTCAAAAATTACTTACTAATGAAGAAATAATGTCACAATCAACAAAAAAAATGCTTAATATAGTTAGTTCTCTAAGTAGTTTTGATGTTGGAATGACTCACATTTCCAATCAGTTAATGAATTTCGCTGGAGAAATGGGAGCCTTAAGCGAATCTAATCTTGCAATCGTTGAAGAAACTACTGCAAGTATGAATCAAGTAAATGAAGCTATTGATACAACTTCTTCTACCCTAGACAATCTTGCAAAAGAATCTCAATCCTTGGCTCAAAAAAATGATGAAAGTATGAATTTATTAAAAGAAGTACAAAACTTAAAAGATAATGTTGTACAAGATACTGAAATCATGAATGATAAAATTCAACAGTTAGTTAATCTGACTAATGAAATTGGTAAAATAGTAGATAGTGTTCAAACCATAGCAGAACAAACAAATCTTTTAGCATTAAATGCAGCTATAGAAGCTGCTAGAGCTGGAGAACACGGTCGTGGCTTTGCGGTTGTAGCTCATGAGATTAGAAATTTGGCTGATGATACTAAACAAAAATTAGATGGAATGAGGCAATTCGTAAATCATATCCATGATGCTACTCAAGATGGAAAACAGAGTTTAGATAGAACTATGTCATCTACTGGACAAATGAGTGAAAGAATAGAATTAGTTCATGAAACCGTGGGTAAAAATGTAGCAATGCTCAATAATGTAGTTAATGATGTAAATATAGTCTATGAGTCAATGGAAGGTATAAAAATTGCTGCAAATGAGATTAATCAAGCAATGGAATCTTCTAGTAGTGATGCAGAAAGACTTAGTGAGATGACAAATAATATACACAATGAGGCAGTTCAAAGTGTTGATTTTGCTGGACAAATAGCATCAATAGATGATCAGCTATCAGCAATTGTCAGTCATATGTTTAAAGGACTAAAAGGAGGAGTTAATGCTCTTACAAATGAAGAATTACTTGAAGTAATTAATAAGGCTAAGGATGCTCATAAAAAATGGATAGAAGGACTTCATAAAATAGTGGATGAAACTCGTACATATCCACTTCAAACTAATTCTAAAAAATGTGCTTTTGGTCATTTTTACCATTCAATAGAAATAGACCATCCTGCTATTATAGAAGAATGGACATTAATAGATAAGGTACATCATGAATTTCATTCTATAGGAGACCATGTTATCGATGCAATACAAAAATCTGACAAAGAATCTGCAAAACAATTATATAAAGAAGCCGAGGCTCTCTCAACACAAATGTTAGATCTTTTAGATAGGGTTAGTACAAAGGTAAAAAAACTTATTGAAAATAACATAGATATTTTTTAACATCATTTTATATGCAAAATGCTAGTAGATATTCTATCTACTAGCATTTTTAAATCAATCATTAAGTGTTATTATTTATTAATTATAATTTTTACTTATAACTTTTATTGAAACATTAAATCTACAAATTCTTCTTTAGAAATATTACCAAAGTATTTTTCCAAAGGTTCATTTTCTATTATTTTTGACACTTCCATTTTATCATATTTCTTTCCATCTAATTTTTCTTGAAGTAAAGCTACATCCTCAGTACCAAAGAAATCTCCATAAATCTTGGTATCTGAAATTAATCCACTTACTACATTAAATCTAATATCTATACTTCCAAAATCAAATCTCTTATAATTTTGATAATTTGACTTTGGAGATTCGCCATAATTCCATTCCCAAGTTGAGTATTTTTCTTCAAATAATTTTTGTATCTCATCTAGATCTTCCTGTGATAATTTATGCTCTTGAGGTACTTCCCCTTCCATTTCAAAGATATTTCTAAGCAAAACGTCTCTAAACTCATAGATATCTATATCTTTATCTATATAAGGTTTAATATTTGTTACTCTACTCTTTACTGATTTTACTCCTTTAGATTCTATTTTATCCTGTTTAACATTTAGTGCATTTGATAATACATCTAATTCAGTATCAAATAATAATGTTCCATGATTTAAAACTCTTTTCTTCCATACGGATTGAGCTATACCTGAGAATTTTTTCCCATCTAAAGTAATATCATTCCTACCTGATAACTCACAGTTGATACCAAGTTTTTCTAGAGATTTAACTATCGGTATATTATATTTCTTAAAATCAATTTTTTCAATACCAGTTGACATAGAAATTATACTGAAATTGAGGTTTCCTAAATCATGGTATACTGCTCCTCCGCCAGTTATTCTTCTTACAACTTTTATACCTCTTTCATTTACAAAATCTTGATTTACCTCTTCAATCGTATTCTGATTTTTACCTATTATTATAGCTGGACCATTAATCCAAAGTATTACATAGTCTTCCTTAAGGTCTAGACTTTTAAAGCAATATTCTTCAAAAGCTAAGTTATATCTTGGGTCATTTGAATTATTCACTAAATACTTCATGTGTTCCTCCTTATCTTCTTGTGACTTTCTATTTCCCAACTATAATATTTAAATCCATTAATCTATGCTGTAGGTCTATTAGCCGATTCTTGATTTCATCATATTTCTTAGTTAGGAGCTTATCATCTACCATTTCACTAGATTTATTTATTAAAGCCTCAAATTGATTATATGCTGTTTTCAGCTCATTTTCAATATCTTCTCTGAGCATCTCAGGTAATATCTCAATACCTTTTGTCAATTCAACTTCATTTTTTGCAATGCTGAAGCTGTCATTTATATTAGGAATTATAGTCTCAATTTTGTACAAATGTCTTATGAGAGTAGAAAGTGCATTAGCCGGTTCTTCTTCCCCATGAACTACAAATATTTTTTTGGGCTTCTTCTTAAATTTATTTATCCAGTCAAGTAACATATTTTGGTCCGCATGGCCTGAAAATCCCTTTATATCATAAATTTGTGCCCTTACATGAATCTCTTCTCCAAGTATTTTCACTTGCCTCTTTCCATCTAAAAGTATTCTACCTAAAGTTCCCTCAGCCTGGTATCCAACAAATACTAAACTATTTTTTTCATCCCACAAATTATGTTTTAAATGATGTCTTATTCTTCCTGCTGTAGCCATTCCACTAGAGGATATTATTACCTTTGGAAATGTATATTTATTTAATGCCATCGATTCCTCTTGACTTTTTATATATCTTAAATTGGAAAACTGAAATGGATTATCTCCCTTTAATATAAGTGCTCTTGCCTCATCATTAAAACTGCTTGAATTTCTTTTAAATGCCTCCGTAGCATCTACTGCCATAGGGCTATCTATATAGATAGGAACTTTCATATATTCTTCTACTTCTGGATTGTACTCATAATATTTATTTAATTTATAAATAAGTTCTTGAGTTCTTCCTACTGCAAATGATGGAATGATTACAGTGCCACCTCTCAATACCGTTTTATTAATTATGTCTATTAACTTTTCAGTACTCTCTTCATAACTTTCATGTATAGTATCACCATAGGTAGACTCTATGACAAGATAATCTGCTTCATCTATATAGTCTGGACTATTGATAATAGGTCTTCCTGGCATACCTAAATCTCCTGAGAAAACTACTTTTACCTCCTCATTTACTTCTCTAACCCATAGTTCCAATATAGCTGATCCTAAAATATGTCCTGCATCCTTAAATCTAATTTGAATATTATCATTTATCTTTATTTTTTGATCGATAAAATATGGTTCAAAGTACTTTAAACTATTCTCTGCATCTTTCATTGTATATAATGGTTCTATAGGCTTCTTTCCAGCTCTTTGTCTTTTTCTATTTTCCCATTCTACATCAGATTCCTGTATTTTTGCACTATCTTTTAACATAATCTTACATAGATCATAGGTAGCATTTGTAGTTATTATTCTACCTCTAAAACCATCCTTTACCAATTTTGGAATTCTTCCACTATGGTCTATATGTGCATGTGTTAATATAAGGAAGTCTATTTCACTAGGATTATAAGGAAAATTATTATAATTTAATTTCTCCATTTCCTCATTTCCTTGAAACATTCCACAGTCCACAAGGATATTATATTTCTCAGTCTTTACAAGATAATTAGAACCTGTGACCATCTTTGCTGCACCATAAAATTGAATATCCATAAGTCTACCCCCAGTATTTGTACTCTTATTAAAGCCTATTTAAATCTCTTATCTTTTTCAATATATTCATTTACATCCATATTTGATATAACTGCATTTCTAAGGGCATTTACTTCTTTCAAATCTCCAAAGAGAATTACACCAGCTATTTTGCCATCTTTTGTAAATATCTTATGATGAATATCTCCCTTTTCATCTTTGTATTCATATACCCTATCAAAATCGTTAATAATTCCAGCAGAAAAGAGCTCTATGCTGCCTATTTTCAAGGTCGTAAATATCTTAGGTTGGTTGTATTCTAATTCCTTGCCTGCCATATTTGCCCCCGCTACTTTACCCTGCTCATTTCCTGCAGTCCAAAGACCTAAAACCATTCCTTCTATTTCAACTACATCTCCTGCCGCATATACATTATCTATATTTGTCTTCAAATGTTTATCCACTTTTATACCTTTATCATATTCTATTGTAGTATCTCTAACTAAGTCTAAATTCGGTCTAATTCCAGAAGAAACTAGGATTGCATCAGCCTTAATATTTCTCTCTCCATTTAGCTTTATGCCTACTGCTTTACCTTCTCCAGTTATTTCTTCCGCTTGAGAAGAAAGATAAACTTTAAATCCAATACTGGAAAGTTTCTCTTCTAATTTATTAGCTATTTCTTTGTCTAATTGCCTAGGCAATAAATAAGGTGCAAATTCAATTATACTCACGTTTTTTCCTAATTGTTTCAAAGACCATGCCGCCTCAAGTCCTAAAAGTCCTCCACCAATTACTGAAACATCTTCACAAGATTTCATATAATCCTTTATATAATGTAGATCCTTTAAAGTTCTTAGTGCAAATACGCCCTCTTGATATTTTCCATTGATTGGAGGAATAAATGGACGGCTTCCTGTTGCAATTAACAGTTTTTCATATTCTATTACTTGACCATCGTCAAGCTTTACCTTATTATTTATAACATCAATATCTTCTACAAATTTTCTGAGCATAACTTTAATATTTTTATCTTGATACCAATTTTCTTTGCTAACTAATAAATCTTCATCAACAAAGTCCTTAGATATATATTCAGTTAATTTCACTCTATAATAAGTAAGTGTTGGTTCATTGCTTACCATTATAATAGTACCCTCTTCACTATTAGATCTTATTTCTCTAGCTGCTGCAAGACCAGCTATTCCATTACCTATAATTAAGTATTTTGCTTTTTCCATATTGTCCCCTCCTAAAGAATTATCTTCATAATTATTACCCATTTTAATATGCATTACACAAAAGCCTCCATAAAAAGGAAGGCTCTAATTAGAATAATTTACTAAATTGTCATGTCCCTAGGTCATAAGGCTCTGTTTATAACAAGCGAAACTCCTATTCCTATAAGAGTATCAATTACCCTATTTAATGCAAAATACATTGGCGCCATATCTCCACCATGAGATACTGTTATACTCAAAAATACTACACAACTAATATAAGTAGAGTTTGGAGCTTTTAAATATACATTTGAGTAAATTATTGGAATTAAAAACAAACTTAAAACTAAATAATGTATGTAATTAAACAATTCTATCTTAAAAAAGCTGATCAAAATTATGGCTATGAATCCATATACTCCGCCAATTAATGTACCTATTATTCTACTCTTCCCAGCTTGCCAACTATTTTTACTGTCATTCTGCATACAGAGTATTGCTGCTATAACAGAATAAAAAGGCAAAGATTTTTTAATAAAACTTATTAAAAAGCAAATATATACAGCTATAACTGTTTTAATAACCCTCATTCCAAGGAATTTAATTCTTCTATCCTTCTTATTTTCAATAGACTGCATAATCATACTCCTTATCTAATATCAGTATAAAATCTTTATAACCATCAAATTTGCTGGAAAGCTATGGAAATATCCTTTAGTTTTATACTATCAGAATATAATAATATTTTCAATAATTTGAAACTAAAAAAACACCTTCTGATATTAGATTATCAAAAGGTGTAGATGTATTAGGTCTTATATTTAAATCTGTTTGGAAGATTCTTTCATACTTTTTAATAAGGCTAAGGCTTCTATTGTACCCGCTAGTTTAGTCATATCATCATTCTCTTTGATTGATTCCATTTCACAGATATTACAGATTTCACCCTCGCCTATAAAGCTTTTTTCACATTGCTTACAATTCCTTATAGTCATTTATAGCATCCTCTTTACTATTTATCATTTTCTTGATTTTGCTTGTTTGGGGTAGATATAAGCCCTCTATTGTTTTTCATATCTTCATTATCTATTATACCAATTTCTCCTGCAAGTTCATAACTCATAGCTCTAAAAAAGTTTTTATCAACTATTTCTTTATTTTCTCTATTTTCTTTTTCTCCCAATATTATCACCTCATATGTAGTTTTTCTATATCCTAATATTACATACGAGGAAAATTAAGGAATGTTTTAATAATTAGACCTTCATTGTCTTTTGCTTCATTTTCCCTAATGTTAATATCAATCCTAAAATCATTGACAATAATGCAGCTATCAAAATCCTATATTTTTCTGACATTAGAAATGTTAGTGTATTTGCTGGTATCCATATCAATGGTATTGTAGTAAATACCTCAAAGCATATAAAAGATGTCCAATCTATAATTTCTATTACTTCCTTAAAACTTGTTCGATTCTTTTTATATCTTAAATCAATATAGGTAGTTCCTATCCTTTGTAAACCCATCATTACTGGCCCTGAAGTTGTATTCATAATTATACTAGTGAAGAAAGCTGTAAACAAACTATTGTTACCTACCAATAGTCCCTTTTTTTGAGCTCCTATAACTCCTTCACTAAATATTGTAAACATTAAGGCTACTAAAGATCCAAAAACTCCCCAGATCCCAATTCTCCAGATTAGTCCTTGTGTTTTTTTCCATATCTTTGAATTGATTCTCTCGGATAAGAGTTCTCCCATTGTTGCTAGAATAGAAAATTTAATAAATCCATCCCAATACATATGTCGAGATATAAATTGAGAGTAAAATTTAGTTATTGTAAATAAGAGAAACACAACCAATATACTTATAAATATAATATCCTTTTTTAAATTATCTTTTTCCATATTACTCTTACCTTTTCATATATTCTTTAAAAAAGACAAGCAAATCATTTTGTCTTTTTTATTTTATTATATTGTTTATCCTATAATTTATTTTCTTCCATAAATCTAGAATTTGTACCATTTATTTCAAAGAACTCTTCTGAAGCCCTTTCTCCTATTCCATTTGTGTATTCAGCGACTGCATTAAAATACTCATCTTCATCTATATCAAGTACTTTTCCATCTTTATAGATGATTTTACCATCTACAACAGAAAGAACTACCTCTTCGCCTCTAGCACTATATACTAAATTTGGTACGATATTTCTCATTGGTTTTGTAAATACGGGTAACATAGAAGGTTTATTTAAATCTATAGCAATAAAGTCTGCTCGTTTACCTACTTCAAGGGATCCTATTAATTCTCCTAAACCTACTGCTTTTGCGCCTTCTATTGTAGCCATACGCAATGCTCTCCAAGCAGGCATAACTTCAGGATTCTGATATTTAATCTTATTAAAAAGTGTAATTAGCTTCATTTCATTTATAATGTTGTGACTATTATTTCCAGGAGCCTGGTCTGAACCTAGTGCTACATTACCACCTGCCTCTTGAAAAGTAATTGAAGGGCATACTAATCCATCAATGATACCAATAGATCCTGGACAAACTATCATCGATGCTCCAGATTTAGCTACTTCCCTTGCTTCACCATCATTGGCATCCGTTAAATGGACTGCTATTAAGGTCTCATCTAAGTAGCCAATTTCCTTTAACCATTCAATAGGTCTTTTTCCATATCTCTTCACAACTTGATAAGTCTCTCTATCACCTTGTTGTGTATGCATGTGTATCTTAGTATCTTTCTCCTTCGCTACTCTTTGAATCTTAAGTAATAAATCTTTGCTTAAGAAATCTGGTCCTTGGGGTCCAAATAATATCTTAATAAGTCCATTACCTTTATTATGCCATTTTTCAAATAGTCTTATATTCTCTTCAAAACTTTTCAGTCCCATTTCTTCATCGTATTCATATAATTCTCCTGGTTTATAAACTCTCCTTCTAGCTTCCCTAATGGTACTAGTAATATTTCCTCTGACACCTACTTTATGGATAAATTCACATACAGGCTCCATATAGGCCTCATAATCCCCAATAGTAGTAGTACCAGCCTTAATGGCTTCTATAATAGCCATTCTGCTGCCTGCCAACCTTTCTTTATTAGTAATTACATTATCAAATGGTTGCAGTCCGTACATCATCCAATTATTTGTATCCTGGGCTAAACCTCTCATAATGGCTAATCCCGTATGCATATGGGCATCTATAAACCCAGGAAATATTGCATGATGACTTAAATCTAGATTTACTTCCCCATTATATTCCTTCATTATTTTATCTACTTCATCTATTGCTACAATCTTCCCAGAATCTACTACCATAGCCACGCCAACCTTATATCCAACTCCAATTCCTTCCATCGTATAAAAATGAGGTGCTTTAACTATCATATCTACTATCTTCATCTTATTCCTCCTTAATGTCCTATAGATTTAAATTTCACATATATTTTATATTAAAATCATTCTAATCTAGTTACACTAGACTTTCCTAAAATAAGTAACTATTAGCTTGATAACTCTGATATTATTTCACACTAACTTCTTCTGGTTTTGAAAATCTATTCATAAGAAATATTAATCCAACAAGAACAATTGCTGTAACTCCTATACTTAAATAATATTGACCAGTAAGTCCTCCGAATAAGAAACCACAGAAAGCAGCTGTTCCTACAATAACACCATAGAATAACTGAGTTGTAACATGAACTATATGATTACATGCAGCACCTGTTGAAGACATTATTGTAGTGTCTGAAATAGGTGAACATTGATCTCCAAATAAACCTCCACCAATTACTGCCCCTACAACATAAGGTATGGGAATATTGAATGAAATAGCCATCGGTATAGCTATAGGCATCATAATTGCCCAAACACCCCAAGAGCTACCTGTTGCAAATGAAATTAATGCACTAAATAAGAAAATCAAAGCGGGGACTAATCCACCAGTTAAGTGGTTTTGAACCACATTCGATAAGAATGTACCAACTCCCATAGTGCTTGTTAATCCACCCATAGACCAAGCTAACACTAATATAAATGGGACCATTATAAGTTCTTCCATACCTTTAACAAAACCATCAAAAGCATCTATAATTTTAAATAATCCAGTTGTTACACCTACTAAACCAGCGGCAACTCCTCCACCTATAAATCCCATAGAAATGGCTAAAACAATATTGGCATTGACAAATGCACCTCGAAATCCGTTAGTAACTATATTTCCACTCCAAAATATTGTAGCAAATATAGAAAGAAACAGTGAGGCCATAGGTATGATGAAGTTTTTAATAGTTAATTTATATCCTTCTGGTAAAACAGTTTTAGATTCTGTAATTATTGACTCAACTCCGTCTGGTAACAGTTTTCCAGTTTCCCTAGCTCTTTTTTCTTCTACCATCATAGGTCCTATATCCATCCCAGTAAGAGCGACAATTAATACCATTATCATTGCGAAAAATCCATATAGGTTAAAGGGAAACATCTGTAAATAAATCGACCATTCATTTCCTTCAATGGCAGCAGCTGTAAGTTGAGTAGCAATTAACCCTGCTATAAAAGGTCCATAACTGCTAATAGGCGAAAATGATGCTAAATTACATCCCATTGAGTCTAAAATATAAGAAAGCTTTGCTCTAGATACTCTAGCCTTATCTGTAATAGGTCTCATAATTGTTCCAAGAATCAAGCATGGCTCAGTATATGAAAATATAAATGAGGATGCCCATGTCACCACTTGAGCTTTTTTAGGAGTATCAATCTTTTTAGTTGTTATTTGAGCAAAAGCCTCAGCAGCACCTGTTATTCTTAACATATAAGCGAATCCTCCAGCTAATGTTACTAATAAGAGCATTCCTCCATTATATGTATTTCCTATAGCTGGAACCATAAAATCTGACACAACTTTTGTGAAGCCAACTAATGGATTATATCCACTAATAATAGTGGCACCTACCCATACACCGAAGAACAAAGACAATAAAGTCTTTTTCGTCTTTAGAGCTAAAATAATAGCAATAATTGGTGGTACTAAACTTAAGAAACCATAATCTGACATGAAAATTTCCTCCTTACAAATTTTATTTTAATTCAATATTTTATAGTTGCAAATCATATGCCAATTATTTTCTCGTATTTTCAGACTCTTCATAATAATCTTGACACAAGCAATCAAAATATTTTGACCAAAATACTATAACCAAACAATAAAGGGACAAAAAATCTTGACCCATGGTCAAGATTTTTTGTCCTTAAGCTTTATTTAAATCACATTTAATTTATTTTAGATTATATTTAGATAATTTATAGCTTAATGCTTGTTTAGACAATTTTAATTTCCTTGCTGCTTCAGCTATAGTCTCAGATGAAACCAATGCATTTATCAATAATCGCTTTTCATAACTTTCTACTTTTTCAACTAATGACATTTCTTGATTGTTCAATTCAACGTTAAGTAACTGATTTTTAAATTGACTTACTAAATAATGTGGTAAATCTCTTAATTGTATATATCTAGATCCAATAATGTTAAATGCACCCTCTATAACATTTCTAAGTTCCCTAATATTACCAGGCCAACTGTAATTCAAAAATAGCTCTTTAACTTCATCACTAAGTCCAATTATGGATTTATTCATCTTTGAGTTATATCTAGAAATAAAATAATCTGTTAAATAAGTAATATCTTCACTCCTTTCCCTTAATGGGGGAATATCTATTTGTACTACATTTAATCTATAATATAAATCTTCTCTTAATGTATTTTGCTCAACACATGAAAGAGGTTGCTCATTTAGAGCAGTAATTATACGTATATCTGTATCAATGGGTTCTGTTCCTCCAATTCTTGTTACCTTTTTCTCTTCAATTGCTTTTAATATTTTGCTCTGCATATTGATATCCATTGAATTAATTTCATCTAGAAATAATGTCCCACCATTTGCAACTTCAAATAGTCCCCTTCTATTCTCAGCACCAGTATAGCTGCCCTTTACTGTACCAAATAAAATACCTTCCAACAAATTCGATGGTATAGCTGCACAATTCTGAGATATAAATTTATTACTATTTCTATAGCTATAACTATGTATTGACTGTGCAATTAGTTCTTTACCAGTGCCAGTTTCACCATAAATCATAACAGACGAATCTGTATTTGCTATTCTCATAATTTTAGATTTGATTTCATTCATAGCTGGTGATTTTGTAATGATATCATTAAGCTGATATAATCTTTCCTTCTCATTATTGCTACGAGTAAGAATAATACTCTGACGCTCATTTTCATTAACACACCTAGCAAGATCAATGGCACCAACTACCTTGCCTTCTTTCACTATAGGCAAAGTACTATATATGTTAGTTATATTTTGCCCATGTTTTGTTGTTAGATATTCAATTTGGTCATATATTGGTCTGCCATCCTTTAAAACCCTCATGATACTACTAGTTTCTTGTGTTAAATAAGGATGAATCTCTAGTATACTTTTACCTATTATCTCATCCTGCCTTAGATCATATATATCCGATCTCATATTCGAATAATACTCTATAATGCCTCTATTATCAGTAATTATTATACTATCAAAGTAATTATTGATATTAAGAAGACTTCCAATATTTATCACATTAAATCACTCCCATTATACACTAACAGAATAAAGTAATTAATATAAATATATCATACTGATAAATAAGTATAAATAGTTTTGTCTCATTATTAAAAAATTCCTATGTAATATAGATTACGATGTGCAATATATTACACATCGTAATCTAAGATAAAAGAACAATTACCTAAGTTAAGTTCCACAAAAAGTTCTGTAAGGACGATCTGATGGCTCAGGTGGTGTGGAATAGTCAGCCTGTTTGATAGAGTAATCATAAGGATTTGAAAGAGCGTCAAGAAGTCGCTCAAGTACACTATAATCTCCTTGTTTTACTGCAGCTTCTAATGCTTCTTCCACTCGATGATTTCTAGGGATTATAGAAGGATTAGAATTTTTCATTAGTTGTTGAGATGAATTATTGGATTCCTGTTGCCTACTTAGTCTATCCTTCCATCTTCTATGCCATTTAAGAAATTCATCAGTACTAAATAAAGATGAATCCTCTAGTTTTTCGAAAGTGAGAGCTACAAATGTATTGGTATAATCAGCCCTATACTTCTGCATTATATTAAGGAGATCTTCAACAAGGGATCCGTCCTCTGACTCTTCATTAAATATTCCTAACTTTGCCCTCATTCCTGTAAGCCAGTTTCTATGATATAACTTTCCAAAATCTGAAATGGCATCCTGAGCCAACTTAACACCTCTCTCTTGATTTTCATCTAATAAAGGTAATAAAGTTTCAGCAAATCTTGCAAGATTCCATGCAGCAATATTAGGTTGATTACCATAAGCATAGCGTCCATGAATGTCAATAGAACTAAATACAGTTGCTGGATCATAGGTATCCATAAAAGCACAAGGACCATAATCAATAGTCTCTCCGCTTATAGTCATATTATCAGTATTCATTACTCCATGAATAAAGCCTATTAGCTGCCATTTAGCAATAAGAGCAGCTTGTCGCTTTATTACTTCTTTAAGTAATGATAGATAAGGGTTCTCATCATCTTCAATATATGAAAAATGCCGTTTTATTGTATAATCTGAAAGTATTCGTATATCCTCCACTGTACCCCATTTTGCAGCATACTGAAAAGTACCCACTCGTAAATGACTAGCTGCCATCCGTGCTAAAATCGCTCCCGGTAGACGAGTTTCACGGGCTATTGATTCACCCGTTGTCACTACCGCTAGACTCCTCGTTGTTGGAATTCCAAGGTTATGCATAGCTTCGCTTATAATATACTCTCTAATCATTGGTCCAAGTGCTGCTCGCCCATCTCCTCCACGAGAATATGGTGTTCTACCTGAACCTTTTAATTGGATGTCATACCGTTCTCCTAAAGGTGTAATCTGCTCTCCAATTAAAACAGCCCTACCGTCTCCTAACATGGTGAAATGACCAAATTGATGACCTGCATAAGCCTGAGCAAGTGGCATAGCTCCTTCTGGAATCTTATTTCCAGCAAATATAGCTACGCCCTCATTACTTTGAAGTGTCTGGATATTTAATCCTAAATATCTTATCAATGGGTAATTGAGAATAATCATTTTTGGTGAACTTACAGGGGTTGGGTTAACTTTAGTAAAAAACAATTCTGGAAGATTATTTACATAACTGTTATCTAAATTCCATCCTGTTTCTATTGTCATCGTATCTACCTTTCTCCTTTTTTCTATGTTTTTATATAAATCAGTTCTTTTAGTGTCTACCTCTATAATTTTATTATACCCTTTGAACAAATTATAAAAACAAGGTAAAAACTACTCCTAATTTAATTCAATCATAATATATAGCACCATTACTCTAAATTACAATAATACTTGTTATATAAGATAAATAAAATATCTTTTTCACTATAAAGATATTTTTATTTGTAAGAATACTTAATATAAAATAATGAGCCAACCAAGACCCTTTAATCCCCTTAGTTGACCCATAATAAAAAAATCCTCTATCAAAGTACTAGTTAGGTGCCTCTTAACACTATCCGTTCACCACTTCTCCACCATTTATATGAATCGTTTGACCCGACATATAAGTTGCTCCGTCAGATGCTAAAAATACATAGGCTTCTGCTAATTCAACAGGTTGCCCTGGTCTTTTTAGAGGCGTATTTTCTCCAAAAATTTCTACACTAGCCTTATCAAAGGTAGATGGAATCAGTGGAGTCCAAATAGGTCCTGGAGCTATTTGATTTACCCTGATTTTCTTTTCTGCTAAATTTAATGCCAGTGATCTCGTAAATGATGTAACTGCTCCTTTACTTGAAGAATAATCAATTAATGTAGAATCTCCTCTATAGGCTGTAATTGAAGAAGTATTGATTATTGAACTCCCTTCAGATAAATAAGATATTGCAGCCCTTGTTAGATAAAACATTCCAAATATATTGGTTCTAAAAGTATTTTCAAGCTGTTCATCAGTTATATATTGAATACCTTGCTGAGGGTGTTGTTCTGCTGCATTATTAATAAGAATATCTAGTTTTCCATATTCTTTTATAGTTCTATCAATTATTTCTTGGGCAAATTCACTGTTACCAATGTCACCTTTTATTAAAAGAACCTTACCATTATATGATTCTATGACACTCTTAGTATCATTAGCATCTTTATCTGCAATATTGTATACGATTACTAGATTAGCTCCTTCCTTTGCATAAGCTACAGCTACTGCTCTTCCTATACCACTATCTCCACCAGTTATTATGGCTACCTTATCCTTTAATCTGCCATATCCCATATGAGCTTTATTATCATATATAGGCTCTGGCTCCATTTTAAACTCCCTACCAGGCTTTTCCTGAGTCTGACCTTTAATTTCATCCGCCTTATACATATCACTATCTTTCATCTCTTTGTTGTCCATCATATACCTCCTAAGTTTTACTTTATTATATTTTTATCATAAACTTAAATGATATTCATAAAACTTAGAAAATAGTTGTACCTAAATAACTAGCTCCAGAATATTATATATAAAAACACTGGATTACATATTGTTACTGTAATCCAGTGTTTCAAATTTTATATTTTCTATTGTCCTGACATTACCTCAGTCCATATTCTATCATATTCTTGTATAATATCCATTGGGTCTTTAAATATTTCAGTATTTTTGATTTCTTCATCAGATGGATATGCAACTTTAGAATTTTTGATATCATCTGGCAGCGTTTCTATTGCTTTTGGTATAGGTGTTGAATATCCTATATAGTCAGTATTTTTTGCTGCAATATCTGGTCTGCACATGAAGTTAATAAAAGCCTCAGCACCTTCTTTATTCTTTGCTGTACTTGGTATCACCATACTATCAAACCAAAGATTAGTTCCTTCTTTTGGTATTACATATGCTAGATCAGGATTTTGTCTAATCATAGCAACTGCATCACCTGACCAAACTACAGCAAGTGCTGCTTCTCCACCTATCATAGTATCTTTTACCTCGTCACCTTGATATGCCCATACCAATGGTCTTTGTTTTATTAGCTCTTGTTTTGCCTCTTCTAATTCATTTATATCTCTTGTATTCATAGAGTATCCTAACTTCAATAATGCTACTGCTAAAGTATCTCTTTGACTATTTAGCATAATTATTTGATCCTTATATTTCTCGTTCCATAAAATATCCCAGCTATCTACCACATCATCTACTTTTGCTTTATTATAGATTATTCCTACTGTTCCCCACATATAAGGCACAGAGTATTCATTACTTGGATCAAAGTCTAGATTGAAAAATTTCTCATCTACATTTTGTAAATTTGGTATATTATTCGTGTCTAATTTTGATAGCATACCTTCTCTAATCATTCTCTCAATCATATAATCTGATGGAATTATTACATCATAGCTACTTCCACCTTGTTTTAACTTCACATATAAGTCTTCATTAGTTGCATACATACTATAATTCACTTTTATATTATACTCTTCTTCAAACTCTTTAATTACATCTTTGTCTATATAGTCTCCCCAGTTGTATACATTGATACTTGGTCTACTATCACCACATCCTGCTGCTATAACTCCAATGACTAAAATCACAACTAAAAATATTATAGATTTTCTTGTCTTCAAATTAAACACCTCTTTCCATTTCATTTTTCTCTGTTCTTTTGTTTATTATTAGTAACATTATCATTAAACTAACAAACATTAGAGTAGATAATGCATTTATTACAGGATTTATTCCTCGCCTTGTCATAGAAAATATTTCAATGCTCAAATTGGAAACACCATTTCCTGTATTGAAAAAAGATATAACAAAATCATCCACTGACAATGTAAATGCCATTAGTCCGCCTGTTATTATACCTGGCATTATTTCTGGTATAACAACCTTTCTCAAGGCATAAAATGGTGTTGCTCCCAGATCCATAGCTGCCTCAGCTAGATGTTTATTCATCTGTTTTAATTTTGGCAATACAGATAATATAACATAGGGTGTACAAAATGTTACATGTGATAAAAGCATGGTTGTAAAACCAAATTCTATCTTCAAGAATCTAAATAACGCCATAAGTGATACTGCTGTAACTATATCTGGATTTAATACAGGAATATAGTTTAAGTTCAAAATTATTTTCTTATTTAGACCAGGCATATTATATATACCAATTGCAGCAAACGTGCCAATAATTGTAGATATAACTGCTGAAAGCACTGCCACAAGTAAGGTATAATAAAGGGCCTTTAGTATCTCAGCATCTTTAAATAATTCTATATACCATTTCAGTGTAAATCCAGCCCATACTCCTCTTGATTTAGAATTATTGAAGGAAAACACTATTAAAACAATAATAGGAGCATATAGAAACAAGAATATTAGAAATGTATATAACTTTTTTATACCTTTGTTTACCATAGTCCCCCACCTCCACCTTCTTTTTCTTTATCAAATTTAGATGTAAGAGCCATCGTTATAAGGATAAACACCATCAATATTATAGACATCGAAGATCCAAAATGCCAATCTCCTGTCCATCTAAATTGCTGTTCAACTAGATTTCCAATTAAATTATATTTATTTCCACCTAATAAGCTTGATATTATAAATGTGCTTACTGCTGGTATAAATACCATGGTTATTCCCGTTATAATTCCTGGTACACTAAGTGGAAGTATAACTTTACCAAATACCTGAATCTTATTAGCACCTAAGTCCTCCGCTGCCTCTATTAAACTATTGTCTATCTTAGTCAATACTGAATAAATAGGCAAAACCATAAAAGGCAAGAAATTGTATACCATGCCAAGTAAAACAGCCTTATCATTATACATTAATTCAAGTGGCTGAAACCCTAGTTTTGTAACTAGAAAGTTTATAAAACCATTTCTACCTAACAAAGTAAGCCATGCGTAAGTTCGTAATAGAAAATTCATCCACATTGGTATGACAAACATCAAAATCATAATATTCCTTTTTCTTATCTTTTCTTTCGAGATGATAAATGCCATGGGATATCCAAGTATTAAGCAGACAATGGTAGAAATAAAAGCTAGATTAACCGACCTACCGAGTACCTTCAAGTAGGTTGGTGTAAAAAACCTTTTAAAATTATCTAAGCTAAATTGAAATGTAGCAAAATTTTGACTGTCTCCTCTAGTAAATGCAAAATACATTATGAGAAGAAGTGGAACTACAATAAATATAACCATCCATAGAACATAAGGATAAGCTGTTTTCTTCATCTTCATTCTTCTCTCACCTTCTTCATTATATGAATATTTTCAGGTGACACCGTCATTCCTATTTCAGTTCCCACTGGCTTCATTATTGTACTGTGTATCATCCAATCAAAGTCACTGGATTTAACTATCATCTCATAATGAACTCCTTTAAAAGTAACAGAATCAACTACGCCATTTAAGATTCCATTTTCTACCGAAACTATTTCAATATCCTCTGGTCTTATTACCACTTCTATATCTTCATCTTTGCTAAAACCTTTATCTACACATTTGAAGTTTTTTCCTGAGAATTCAACTAAAAAATCTTCATGCATAATTCCATCTATAATATTACTTTCTCCAATGAACTCAGCAACAAATGCGTTTTTAGGCTCATTATATATATCAACTGGTGTACCAATTTGTTGAATTCTTCCCTTATCCATTACAACTATAGTATCTGACATTGTTAAGGCTTCTTCTTGATCGTGGGTTACATATATAAATGTTATACCTACTCTTTTTTGCATATTTTTAAGTTCTATCTGCATATCTTTTCTAAGCTTTAAATCTAATGCCCCTAAAGGCTCATCTAATAAAAGTACCTTAGGTTCATTGACAAGTGCCCTAGCTATAGCTATCCTTTGCTGCTGTCCGCCACTTAGAGAATCAATCGTCCTATTTTCAAAGCCTTGAAGATTCACAAGTCTCAACATTTCTTTAACTCTTTTACTAATCTCATCCTTAGATATCTTTTTTATTTTTAGCCCAAAGGCAATATTATCATATACATCTAAATGTGGGAAAAGAGCATACTTCTGAAACACAGTATTTATTTGTCTTTCATAGGGTGGTACTTCTGTAATATCTTTTCCTTCAAATAAGACTGTACCTTTAGTTGGCTCTTCAAATCCACCTATTATTCTAAGAGTTGTTGTCTTACCACAGCCACTTGGCCCTAGAAGAGTTAAAAACTCATTTTCTCTAATATATAAATTTATATCCTCTAAAACGGTAACTCCGTTGAATTCTTTTGTAACATTTTTTAATTCTACAGTATGCATTTTCTTCCCCCCATTATCTTTAAAAACTTGGTGGTGTACTCACCCAAATAATTGAGGCCTTTGTTTTGCCTTCATTTGATATATAATGATTAGAGTTGGCTTTATAATAGAAGCTTTCACCTTTTCTAACTTTATACTTTTCTCTACCTATACAGACAAAAATACTTCCATTTACTACATACCCAAACTCTTCTCCTTCATGAGGTGTATCTTCTTTTGATCTTCCTCCAGGTTCTAACTCTATAAGAATTGGTTCCATCTTGTTTTTTTGTGCATTAGGTACAATCCACTTTAAAACATATTTTAATTCTTCATTTTCTGTTTCAAAAGCATCATCTTTTGAAAAAACTATTTTCTCATCAATACTTTCATTAAAAAACTCCTGTAAATTTGTTCCAAGTCCCTCTAAAATATCAACTAATGTAGCTATAGAAGGAGATGTTAAATCTCTTTCTACTTGAGATATAAATCCTTTAGTCAATTCAGATCTATCTGCTAACTCTTCTTGAGTAAGTGAATTTTGTATTCTTAACCTTCTTATTTTGTCACCAATTTTCATAATACACCTCCTAAAGAACTAACCATATATTAAATAATTAGTTTATAATTACTAAACTTTTTTCCAACTATCATATTATAGTCAAAATCCATGATAAATGTCAATAGTTTTTTGAAATTTTTATTTGCCTTTTATCTCTGTATTATACACATCTATAGGACACTTTTAATTTTCTAAGTTTAATATACTAAATTTATTGTATAAAAAAATAAACTAGTATTAAATACTAGTTTATTGAAATAAATTATTAAATTCTACCATTTTCCTCCGGCACCGCCTCCGCCTGAGCGACCACCACCGCCAGATGACCTTCCTCCCCCAGAGGATCCGCCGAATCCACCTCCACGGCCTCCTCTTCCTATACCACGAAGTATACTGTAGGTAATCATACCACGAAATAATTTGAAATCTATAAATAGAAAAATAATTATCCCTATTATGATGGGAATCTTAGAAATAGAAGATCCTAAGTCAGCTACAGGAAAAGGCTCGTCAACTACCTTTGATTTATCTAAAGATATATTGTATTCTTCCTCTAGTCCAATCAATATCTGGTTAAATCCTGCCAACACACCATCTGAATATTTTTCTTCTGCAAAATAAGGTAAAATATAATTATCTATTATCCTCTTGGTTTTGCTATCTGGAAATCGTCCTTCTAAACCATAACCAACTTCAATCCATATTTCCCTATCATTTGGCACAATTAATACCAGCATACCATTATCATATTCCTTACTGCCTATTTCCCATTTTTCAAACAAAGCTGTAGCATAAGAATTTATATCCATATCTCCTAGAGAGTTTACTGTAGACACTACTATTTGAGCTCCTGTTTTTTTATATATATCCTTATTTATATCAATAATATAATTCTCAATATCCTTATCTATTATCCCAGCTTCATCATAAACATAAAAATCATAACTAGGTTCAGGTAGTTCATAACTGCTACCATAAACAGATGTAGATAGAAGTACAATGATACAAAAAATAATTAAATATATCTTGTTCTTCTTCATCTAGGCACCACCTAAAAATTTACTTTTGGTACTTCTGCATCTTGCTGATTGATTTCAAAATATTGTTTCTTATCAAATCCAAATATTCCAGCCATAATATTTGTTGGGAATCTTTTAATCCTTGTATTATATGTTTTTACTACATCATTATATCTCATTCTTTCAGTTGCTATTCGATTTTCTGTACCTGCTAATTCAACTTGAAGATCTGCAAAGTTTTGATTAGCTTTTAAATCTGGATAATTCTCAACGATTACATTTAAACTCTTTATTGCATTATTTAATCCTTCATCTGCCTCTGCAAATTCTTGTGGAGTTTTTGCACCAGCATACATGGATCTTGCTGAGGCTATACTATCAATTACTTCTTTCTCATGAGATGCATAACCCTTGACAGTTTCCAGTAAATTTGGTATTAAATCTGCCCTACGCTTCAATTGATTCTCCACTTGTGCCCAGGCTGCATCCACATTTTCATTTGATGTAACAAGACTATTGTATGAGCCTATAAGTGGAAATGCCAACAATACAATTATACCTATTATAATTAATAAAGATTTTCCTTTCATCTTTTTTCCCCTTTCTACTATTCTATCGTAGTTACTTTCATATTTTCTATTACATTGTCAATTAGATAGTCTACATCTAATACTTCTTCTGATTTCTCAATGTCTTCTATCCTTGGTTTTGTAACTGGGTGCTTAGGTAAGAAAACAGTACAACAGTCTTCAAAAGGAAGAGTCGACGTTTCAAAAGTTTCAATATCCTTTGCAATCTCTATAATATCTACTTTATCTAATCCTACTAATGGTCTTAATATCGGTAGTTTAACTGCTGCATTTGTCACACTAATTCCTTCAATAGTCTGACTTGCTACTTGACCTAAGCTCTCTCCAGTTATTAAAGCATTTATATTTTGTTTTTCAGCTATCCTTTCTGCTATTCGCATCATAAACCTTCTAGATAAGATTGTCATTTCCTTTTCAGGACATTTAGCATTTATTTCTTTCTGAATTTCTAATATATTTACACTATACATTGTTATCTTGCCAGTATATCTAGATAAAATCCCAGCTAGATCTTTAACTTTCTCCTCTGCCCTTTCACTAGTAAAGGGGTAGGAATGGTAATGAACTGCTGATATTTCTACACCTCTCTTTGCCATCAGAAATCCTGCTACTGGACTGTCTATACCTCCTGATAAAAGGAGCAATCCTTTCCCATTGGTGCCTATTGGCATGCCTCCATGTCCTTTTATTTTGTCTGTATAAATATATGCGTTTTGTTTTATATCGATATATACTAAGGTATCTGGCGTGTGGACATCTACACTGAGTTCATTAAAAGCTTTAAGTATAACCCCTCCCATTTGTTTAGAGAAATCTGGAGATTTTATCGGAAAATTTTTATCTGCTCTATTGGTATCGACCTTAAATGTTTTAATCTTCTCTCCTTCTATCTTCTCCTTTACGGCTTTTAATACAGCATTTTCAATTTCATCTACATCTTTTTCTACTTTGATACATGGGCTTATATATACAAGCCCAAATACTTTTCTCAATCTATTTATCATCTGGGGAAAAAATTGTTCTTCAGCCTGTATATATATTTTCCCTTGTTCTTTATATATCTTTTCAAATCCTATATCTTTTATTGCCCTTCGAATATGTTTAATTAATTGATCTTCAAAGTATTTTCTATTTAATCCCTTTAGAGCAATTTCACCTAAACTTACAGATAGTACTTTATCCACCTAATCACCTCATAGTTATTTGTCTAATCTCAGATACTGATTCCTTTAATATCTGAACTGCAGTTTCCATATCTTCCAAAGTATTTTCATATGAGAAACAAAATCTTATTGCTCCTTCTATCTCCTCATTGCTTAGACAGATACCTCTAAGAACATGACTCTTTTCTGTACCTTTAGATGAGCATGCTGAAGACGTAGAGACATAGATCTCTTTATCTTCCAAATAGTGTAACAAAACTTCTCCTCTAACATGATTAAATGATATATTTAATATATATGGCGAAGATTTTTCATCTAAGGTCGTATTAAATCTTATATCTTGAATTTCTTCTCTTACTCTACTTGCAAAATATTTCTTAAGCTTAAATGCATGATCAGATTCGTCTTTAAACTTTTGTGTCATTATCCTTACAGCCTCACCAAAACCAATAATACCTGTTATATTTTCAGTTCCTGATCTTAGTCCTCTCTCTTGATTACCCCCAAACGCTATGGGAGAAAGAATATGTTTCTTATCTATATACAATCCTCCTATTCCTTTAGGCCCATATATCTTATGTCCACTAAAGGAATAACTATCTACACCCCAATTTTTTAAAGAAACATCTACTTTTCCAAATCCTTGTACTCCATCTACGTGCAATAATATATTAGGATTTATTAAATTAATAATGTTTTTTACTTCATTAATAGGCTGTATAGAACCAATTTCATTATTCACATGCATTATAGATACTAAGATTGTATCTTTTCTAATAGCATTTCTTAATTCCTCTAAAGATATATACCCAAAATTATCCACATTTAAGTAGGTAATATCAAAACCTTGTTGTTCATAGTTTTTCATTATATTCAATACTGAAGGATGCTCAATTTTTGTAGTAATTATATGTTTTCCCCTTTTACCTAGCTTATTTACAATACTCTGAATAGCAATATTATTACTTTCAGTACCTCCAGATGTAAAATAAACTTCATTGGTAGTTACGTTTAAATATCTAGCAATATACTCCCTAGCCTGCTTTATCCTCTTTTCTGACTTCATACCAAGTCTATGAAGAGATGAGGGATTTCCAAAATCATCTCTCATACTCTCGATTAGTACATTTACAACTTCTTCTCTTGGTCTTGTTGTGGAACAATTATCCAAATAAATCAAATATTATACACCTCTTCTATTTAGTATCCCAATTCCTCATCTACTAAGTAAATATGAATATTAGTTCCTCCAGGTTTTTTATGAACTATAACCTCTGATCTACAAATTCTTTGTGGTGAATCACAATCAATACATTTTCCAGTATGAGTACATGGAGTGCTAAGATTCAATCTTTTAGCATTCATTGGTGCTGCAATATTTTTAATTCTCTCTCTAGCTTCATCATAATCCTTACATATTTTATTCTTTCCAACAACTATATATACATCCTTATGACCGTATATCATAGAAGCCACTCTATTTCCAGTCCCATCCATGTTTACAAGTTTACCATCCATAGTCAATGCATTTGTGCTGGCAATATAAGTATCTGTATTTATAGCCTTTACAGCTGCGTCTTCAACATCTTTTCTCCAATGCCAGTAAATTTCATTACCTCTATCTTTTAAATCATCATATATATCCATATCTTGTATCGTCATAGAACCACCTATACCTATAGATTCTTCTTTTTTGATTTCGGATAGTAATTCTTCTTTCGCTTCTGAAATATTATTAAATGTTTTTACTACAAAACTATTTTTTGATAATACGTCTCTCAATTCCAAAAATTTGTTATTCATATTAAAACCCCCTATAAATACTATTTCCTTCTATACTATTATACAGGATTTATATACTATATTAAAGTAGAATATTTCTATATTATGTAAATCTTTTGTCGAATATTGAAGTTTTTTTAAAAAAGTGTTGCATATTTTGTCGACATTTGCTATAATTTAATTGTGGTTATCCCCCTGGTAACCTCAAATAAGATCTCTATTCCCAATACCCCTTTTGAACGGTTTATTTACATCCAAAATGGGTGAAGACTCCAAGTGGAGTCTTTTTTTTTATGTAATAATTCTTCTTTATATTCCAATAATGCTGTAAAATATGTTATATTAATATTGCGTGTAAATTATCAATTTAATTAATTGGAGGTATATAATATGTCTAATAAAAATAAAGTAGCCATAATATTTACTGGTGGTACTATTTCTATGAAAATTGATCCCCGTATTCATGCAGCCATACCTGCCTTGACCTCAGAAGAAATTATTAGTATGGTTACAAATATAGAAAATTTCTCTGAAATTGAAGTAATTAACTATGCCAACATACCTAGTCCCCATATTACACCTTCTATGATGATGGAAATAGCTAATTTAGTTAAAAAAACTATAGCTAGAGAGGATATTACAGGTGTCATTGTAACTCATGGTACTGATACTTTAGAAGAAACTGCTTATCTCCTTGATCTAATAATTAAGACAGACAAGCCTATTGTTGTAGTAGGAGCAATGAGAAACAGTTCTGAGCTTGGATATGATGGCTCTAGCAATCTGTCAGCAGCTTTATGTACTGCTATCTCTAGTAGAGCTAAAAATAAAGGTGTATTAGTTGTAATGAATAATGAGGTAAATGCTGCTAGTGAGGTAACCAAAACAAACACATTATCTTTAGATACATTTAAATCCCCGGAATTTGGTTCTTTGGGAATTGTAGATAATGATGAAGTTATATTTTATAGAGATATGATATCCCACCAATTTATTGATACTAATATTATAGAAGAAAAAGTGGGATTAATAAAATGCGTTCCTGGAATTGAATCCGATATATTAAATTTTTACATAGACTCTGGATATAAGGGTATAGTTATTGAAGCTTTAGGCAGAGGAAATCTTCCTCCTAAAATGGTACCAGGGGTTAAAAGAGCTATCAATAAAAATATACCTGTTGTTATGGTATCAAGATGCCCAACGGGTAGAGTTTTAGATTCTTATGGCTACGAAGGAGGAGGGAAGCATTTACGTGAATTAGGAGTAATCTTTGGAGGGAATTTGCCTGGACAAAAAATAAGAATAAAACTTATGCTAGCATTAGGTCTAACGAATAATATGAATGAAATTAAAGAAATAATAGAGCAAAATCTATTTATATGATATTTTAAAGAAAAAGGCTTATAATGGCCTTTTTCTTTCTTTTCCATATGTTCCTCTTGTTCTACGATTTAAAAAATCTTCAATTTCAAATATATTTTGTTCTAATTTTCTTACCTTTTCTTCTAGTTCTTCTATTATTGTTTCTAAATTCTTGGAATGCTTATTGATTTCTTTTTTTTTATAGGAACTTCTACCACATTATCTAAGGGACCAAACCCCATAAATGTTACCTCTGGATATATGCTACCAAAGGAATGCTGAAGTAGAACATTGTCTTTAGAGATCGTCGTTAAATACTTATATCTAACAAAATCTATATCCCTTGATCCTTTCCACATATATATTATTGGTTCCCAATTCATCCCCTTATCTTCACTACTTCTGCTCATTATCTTATTTAACTCTACCCAAGTGATCCATAACTTATTTTCATAAAATATTATATTAGGATAAGATGGACTTCCCTCATTTGATATATGCTGTTCTCTAATTTTTTCATATTCTCCATCATCGTAGGAGAATTGATTATATTTTATAACTAAACTTCCGCTTATAAATTCACCATAAGTCATATGAATAATATTATCCATCTTAAGCACATCTAAAAATAATTTATCATTTTCCGTTCCAACTAAGGTTCTATTATTGCTCCATACTAATTTATCCATACTAAATTCTTTTAGCTCTATTTTTTTATCATTACTATAATATAATAATAAAATACTCTTGTCAGTTTGCATTAATCTAATAGGGTTTAGTACCTTATTTACACTAATTTCTTCAATTATATGATTGCTCCACTTATTTTCATTATAATAGTAATGGTATATCCTATACCTCATTTCCTCATCTGATATTCTTATAAGATAAAATATATGAATTATCTTATCCTTTACTATGATGTTCAACTCAAATACTTCTGGTAATGGCTCAGATGTAAGTTGTATTTCTTCTTTCTTCTTCTCCTTTAGTACATTTAGAACAAGATGTCCTTCTTTGCTTTGATATAATATATAAATATTATTCATTATATCAATTCCTAAATCATATTCCTCAAGAACATCTCTAGCTATGATTTCTCTACTATTAATACTTGTATCTCCTACTACTCTTTCTAATAAAATATTATTTTTGGACTTCCTAACTAAGATAGTATTATTTGATCCAATTTCAGCAATAGTCCATCGATCAGTAAAAAATGTCATTTAAACACCACCTTCTTGCTTTTCTTAATAGCAATATTAATTTGTCTCTCCTTAATAATGAATATTATCTTCTTCTAGCTTATATTACAGTTTTTATTTGTAACAGAATAATATCAGACAGAATATATTATCATTGAGAAGTAAATTTATATTATTTGAAAAGGAGGAAGTAGAATGCATTCAAATATATTACCAGAAGATTTAACTCAGAATATTACTGATAGATGTTGTGTTGGAACTAAGGGCTGTGAGTGGGATGGTACTCTGAGGAGAGTAGTAACTGAACCAATCTTTGTACAAAAAGTTTATGATGCAACCCTTGTAAACTTACAAGCCTTAAGTACTGTCAGTAACGTTAGATTTACTCCAAACTTACCTGTAGGCTCGAGAATAATAAGAATAGTAGATATTAGATGTAGAAGATTTTTTAATCCTGCAAATGTAAATGATCCTCGTAATTTAGTTGTAGATCCTGAAACAATCCTTTCAGGCGGAGAATTCGTTAGAGATGCACAAGGAAACTTTGTAGAGGTCGTAGGTCCAGATGGATGCAGAAATCAAAGATTAATATTTGCTGATACAACTGTATGTGATGATGAAGGAAGAGGTACACCAGTATTTGGTACACAAAGAATTGCACTAAGAGGTAATGTTTTAATTGAAATTGATGTCTTAGTTCTAAGTCCTAATGGAAGAAGAAGCACCGTTACTTTAAGTGCTAATGTTCCTATTGCACCAGTTAATGCACCTATAATACTAACCAACTTCTTTGAACTATGCATACCTTCAGTATTTGACTCAGCATTCTTCCCAAGATTTGCAGAGTTCTGTAATATATTGTGTGAAACAAGATTGGGTACCAATAGCATTGCTAGAGATATACGCATAAATCCAGAGACAGGAGAAGTGAGAATAGATTTAATCATTGCACTTTGTATATCTTGCGAGAAGAAAATAGTAGTTCCTGTTCAATTATGTGTACTTTCAACAGGCTTTACTGAAATCTCTCCAGAAACTTCACCAATTTGTACAACATTCCCAACACTATTCCCAAGACAAATAGATGAAGATAGTATAGGAGATATTGAAGATCCAGGTAAACCTGATCGTCCTGGATGTAAAAGGGGTTTCAGAGGATTAGAAGCGGAAGAATTCTATGAGGAAGAAGAGCAAGAATAAGAAATTAAAAGGTGCTTAAATTAGCACCTTTTTAGCATTCTCCCCTTATTTCCTTAGTAAGTTGTTTTTTTATCTCTAGCTTCTTCAAGGCTTTCGATGCAAATAAGGAGATAATTATCGCTACACCTAATCTTATGCCTAATAGAAACCAAAGATTAGCCCCAACCACTACAAACAGAAGTGTATCTTCAATCACTGCATGACAAGCAATTAAAAATATCATCAAGGTATATAAATCCTTTTTACTTAAATTATTCTCTTCTGCACTTTCTATAATAACTCCAGCACCATAAGATAATCCAAATATTAATCCTATAATTAAAGGAAAAACAGCAGCATTGGATATATCAAAAAATTTAGCAATAGGCTTCATCTTTTCAGATAATTTATCTAATATTTTAGAGTCCTTAAGGAGTTCCATAATTATCATTAATGGAATAATAATTTTAGCCATCGTAATTACTGAACCTAAAGCCCCAATAAAACTTTCTTTAATATATAACCAAAAGTCCATCTATTTACCTCCTATAGGATAATGTTTAATATTAAGCCTGACATTATTGCTAATAAAAGTCTGACAGTCACTACAAAAAATAAACTTACCCCTGTTTTTTTCGCAACGGCTGTTTCTAAAAATAAACTATGAGAAAATGATAGCATAACAGCTAAAATAGTTATCTGTTTAATTGTTAATGTTAAACTAGTAATTGCTCCTATACCTGCATATAAATTAATGCAATTACCTAATACAAGGACCAAGGATGCTTCACCAGGCAATCCGATTAAACTCATTGCGGGCTCAAACCATTTTGAAATCATATCTAATATAGGAGTCATTTTAAGAAATGTAACAAAAAAATATACAGGAACGATTATCTTTGTCAGTCTCCATAATGTAAATAAACCCTTTTTCAATCCTCTTATGCCACTATCCATACTCATCTATATCATCCTCATCTTATTCATTAACATTAACATCATCCCTTTTATAGAATTATTATATTTCCTGTTTACTATTCAGTAAATCTTCCAAAAAATATAGTATATAGCTTATGGTAAAATTAATTTCTTCTTTAGGTAGCACCCTATTATCTAATGAATACTTAATATAGTTATTAAATTCTTCAATACCGTTAAAAGGCAACTCTATATGAGATAGCAGTTTTCTCATCCTAACCTTTCTTTCTATGTTTTTCATTTTACTCAAAGATCTATTGATATATTGAATCAAAGAATCAACAATCTGTTCTAAATACTCTTGTGTAATCAAGCTCTCATCTTCTGGAAATAATATATTATAATCTGATAGCTTAGCATCATTATAATAAGTAAGTGTCTTTTTAGTGTATAGCAACTCTTCGTTTAAGTCATCATAACTAAAATCCTCTCTGTTTAATGCCTCAGAATTCAATATGTTAAACTCTTCCAAGTCCACAAATATCTCTTCTTCAATTTCTTTAATTTTCTTTTCAATTTGATCTGTTAGTTCATCTGCTTTTTCCTTATCTTCATCCCATATAACTTTTATCCAATTATAATATATATCTTCAATTTCTTTAGAGATAGCAATTCTATCAGTTAAGTTTATAACTATAATCATATTGCTTATCAAACCTAATCTTAATATAAAATCAAATATTTCATTGATTTCTTTAGTAAGCCTCATTATTTCTTTTACTATATCATCTAGTCCATCTATGTCTTTATCAGATAAATTTATATTCCTTAACTTCTGAATCTCTCTAAAATAATAATCAAATTTTGTACCATATCCATCCCTTATAGAACTATCAAACTGCTTTTTATATTCATTAATTTGACTTTCAACCTGTGACTTAGTATATGGCTTTAGATTTCTCATTATAGTGTTTTTAACTATAGAAAAATAGTTTTCTTTCACTAACCTCATAGGGAGTATTGAGATTATTTGTGAAATAACATATATATATTTATAATAATCATCTTTAAATTTACTTAATACCTCATTTATCATGGTTATTAAGTCTTCCACTTTTTTAATACTATATGGAACATTATCATAATCTTTATTAGATAAAATCTTAATTCCATGTTGATCTGCTAATTCACCTACATAAGCTATCTCTATACTATATCCATCTATAATTGAAGATAATTCATATAATTCTTGTCTAATATCCATTACTTCTTGTAATTTTAGCTTTATATTATTGTCTGATTCATACTTAATAGAATTATCTAATAATCCGATAGTCTTATTTAAATAATAATCTAATAAATTAATCTCACTAGTGAGTTCCATATTATCATTCTTGATTTTATATTTTAATGTATTTTTAAGTGTATTTATTGCGCTAAAAGCATTTAAATAACTAGATTCTTTAATAAGTTTAAGTTGCTTTGTATTCAGAGACATTATATTATCTCTAATCTCTTCATTGGACATTTTAGAGATATGTTCTTCAAGATTAGTCATTATTAGTTTTCTCTCCTTTCAATCCTATAATATTTCTATATACAAATTTTGATTTTATATCAATTTAAAGGTATAATGAAAATATCAATATTATAATTATAACATAATGAAGGCTTAGGGTGAATTTTTTATGGAAACTATAACAAATATAATTTCTCATTCTTTAAATCTAGAAAAATATTTTAAAAATACCAATACTTGCTTTATAGATATTGAAACCACTGGGTTAAATAGAAATAATGATATGATTTACCTAATAGGGGTTCTATATTATGATCTTAAAACTAATAATTGGATTTTAAATCAATACTTTGCAAATAATATGGATAAGGAGCAGGAACTATTAGAAAAGTTTACAGACATGATATCAACTTTTGACAAAATTATTACATTTAATGGAGAGTCTTTCGATTTACCATTTATCGAGCATCGCTTAAAGAAATATGGTACTCATTATATATTTGATAAGGCAAAGTCCTTTGATTTATATCAAATAATTAAGAAAAATAGATATTATCTAAACCTGCCAAATTTAAAACTAAAAACCATAGAACTTAGCTTAGGATTTATTAGAGAGGACAAATACTCTGGTCGTGACTGTATTGCTTTTTACTACGATTATATAGTATCTAAGAATACATTATTAAAAGAAAATATATTAAAACATAATTATGATGATCTTGCTCATATGCTAGATATAATTGAAATATTAGATGTACTAGATGATAAAAAAAGCTTCTATCTTGATATTAAAAGCACCACTATAAAATTTACCATCGAAAATATACAAATAAGTGGTGATATGATAAATATCAATGGCAATCTAGACTCTTTATTAGAAAATAATATAAAATATTATAGTGAAATTTATAGTATAACAACTGAAGATTTTAATAATTTCACTATATCAATAGAATTTAAGCGTGGGTTTATTACTGAAGAAGAACAATGTATTTATATAGACATATCTAAAATAGAAGGGCTTGAAAATATCGAAGATGCTACGGACTATAAACTACCCGCAGGTATTTTGATACTAATGATTGAAAAAAAGTATTGTATTGATAATATTAAAAATGTACTCATAGAGACTTTTAAAAATATACTCAGCTAATAAGAAAGCTCCTAGCGAAACATGTTAAAGATTAAAATAGAATTTTCCTATTCATAATAAAAAAACAGACCTTTTGGTCTGTTTTTTTATTAAAATGGTGGGCCTTCAGGGACTCGAACCCCGGACCTACCGGTTATGAGCCGGGCGCTCTAACCGACTGAGCTAAAGGCCCCTATAATATTGAAGTTCTTAGCTTTCTGAGCATTTTGGTGGGCCTGGGTGGACTCGAACCACCGACCTCACGCTTATCAGGCGTGCGCTCTAACCGCCTGAGCTACAAGCCCATATAATACCATCAGCTCTAATAAATTTTTGGTGGGCACAACAGGGCTCGAACCTGTGACCCCCTGCTTGTAAGGCAGGTGCTCTCCCAACTGAGCTATGCGCCCCTATTACTTACAATGGTATAGGCTTGTCAATTTTAATTGCTTTCTTGATTCCAAAATGGCAGGGGTGGCAGGATTTGAACCCACGACATTCGGTTTTGGAGACCGACGTTCTGCCACTGAACTACACCCCTTTATTTGAATCCACAGTTTTAAATTAATGGTGGGCCTTCAGGGACTCGAACCCCGGACCTACCGGTTATGAGCCGGGCGCTCTAACCGACTGAGCTAAAGGCCCAAAAATACAAAACTGGTGCCCGGAGCCGGAATCGAACCAGCGACACGTAGATTTTCAGTCTACTGCTCTACCGACTGAGCTATCCGGGCACGTTAATTTAGTTTATTAGTAATCAATGAATACTTCTCAATTTTCTATGTATGGTAATGGTGGGCCTTCAGGGACTCGAACCCCGGACCTACCGGTTATGAGCCGGGCGCTCTAACCGACTGAGCTAAAGGCCCCTACCATGGCGGAGAAGGAGGGATTTGAACCCTCGCGCCCCGTGAAGGACCTACTCCCTTAGCAGGGGAGCCTCTTCAGCCACTTGAGTACTTCTCCATATAAAAAATAATTGGTTCTTACGAACGCTTATTTAAATCAAATTTGGCGGAGAGGGTGGGATTCGAACCCACGTGGGCTTGCACCCTAACGGTTTTCAAGACCGCCCCGTTATGACCGCTTCGGTACCTCTCCATGGTGATCCATCCGCGACTCGAACGCGGGACACCCTGATTAAAAGTCAGGTGCTCTACCGACTGAGCTAATGGATCATGATAAATTATTTTGTTAGCAGATGATACATACTTCTCTGATTAAACTTACCAATCAAGGACTAAGCGATGTACTCAAAATCGAAAACCACGATTTTGGTCCCCTGCTTATACCGACTGAGCTAATGAATCATGTTTAATTGTTTTGTAAAAAATTGATGGCTGGGGTGACAGGACTCGAACCTGTGGAATGCTAGAGTCAAAGTCTAGTGCCTTACCGACTTGGCTACACCCCAACAACTGGCGCGCCTAGGAGGATTTGAACCCCCGGCACACGGATTAGAAGTCCGTTGCTCTATCCTGCTGAGCTATAGGCGCATGTTTTATTATTTTTTTGGAGCGGGTGAAGGGGATCGAACCCTCGCAACCAGCTTGGAAGGCTGGGGCTCTACCACTGAGCTACACCCGCATATACAAGTTCGCAGTCTCGCAACACAAATTTGATTATTCCCTACGGTCATACAAATTTGGTGCTCGTTGCGTTTGACCTACTAGAACTCACTACTGTTCGTTAAGTTAGGTCATAAAATGGTGGAAGAGACTGGATTCGAACCAGTGAAAGCTTAGCTAACGGATTTACAGTCCGTCCCCTTTAGCCTCTTGGGTACTCTTCCTTATTTGTTTTTTTGGAGCTGGCGAGAGGAATTGAACCCCCAACCTACTGATTACAAGTCAGTTGCTCTGCCGATTGAGCTACGCCAGCTTAATTGGCGACCTGGAAGGGACTCGAACCCTCGACCTCCAGCGTGACAGGCTGGCATTC
>OGSB01000208.1_pt1 | contig 41701 bp, 45 predicted proteins | sample 1573741 | NCBI WGS metagenome assembly OGSB01 (sample SAMN03295824, study PRJEB24534) | human gut metagenome | isolation source: fecal sample 5 from infant 3 | host: Homo sapiens | place: USA: Pittsburgh, PA | collected 2014-07 | reverse complement strand
TGAAAGCTCTTTGGAACCACCCGCTTAGCGGGTGGTATTCATAAACAATAAAAAACCCATAAAGAATTTTCTTTATGGGTCATAAAACAATAAAAACCTAATCCTCTATATTTAATTTTACTTTCAATTTCTCAAGCATATTCTCTGTCATCATTTCTAAATTATATTTTGGATTCCATCCCCATTCTTCTCTTGCAGCTGTATCATCTAAGGAGTTTGGCCAAGAATCTGCAATTCCTTGCCTAATGGGGTCAACATCATATTCTAATTCAAATTCAGGTATGAATTTTCTAATAGAAGTCGCTAACTCCTCTGGATCAAAACTCATAGCTGTTACATTAAAGGCATTTCTATGTTTCAATTTAGACGGGTCAGCTTCCATCAGATTTACTATTGAATCCAATGCATCGGGCATATACATCATATCCATCTTTGTTCCTTTGTCAATAAAGCTAGTATACTTCTTATACTTTAATGCTTCATAATAAATATGAACTGCATAGTCCGTTGTACCTCCTCCGGGAAGTGTTTCATATGATATTAATCCGGGGAATCTAACCCCTCTGGTATCAACCCCAAATTTGTTGAAATAATAATCACACAATAGCTCTCCTGCAACTTTTGTTACTCCATACATAGTAGTTGGTCTTTGAATTGTATCCTGTGGCGTGTTATCTGGTGGAGTAGATGGACCAAATGCTGCTATCGAACTTGGAGTAAATACTTGTAGGTTTTTCTCCCTGCCTAATTCAAGAATATTGTATAATCCATTCATATTTATATCCCAGCAGGATAATGGATCTTTTTCTCCAACAGCCGATAAAATAGCAGCTAAATTGATTATGGTATTCACCTTATATTTATCTACGATTTCACCCATTTGTTTAGAATCATTAATATTAACGATTTCAAAGATTCCTGATTCAATTAATTCCTCATGTCCTTCTTTAATCCTTCTTCCACTAGCTATAACATTGTCTACTCCATAGATCTTTCTAAGCTCTGTTGTTAATTCTGAGCCAATTTGACCTAATGCTCCAGTGATTAATATACTTCTCATAAGATTCCCCCCTATTTTTTATTAAATTTGCAATTGATTAATAACCTTGACTAAATTTTTCACGAGATGATCGTGATATATCTTTCCTTTTTCTTTAGAAGATTTTGATGGCTGTCCTGTAGTTCCTCCTGATTTTTCAGCATGAGCTTTTGCTACTTTTATGGAGCTTGGAACATAACATAGAGTATCATGTTCATATGCAGGGTCAACAGAATATAAATCTTTCTTGCTTATTGGATTATCTACGGCTTTATCAATCTGTACAAGCTCTTCATATCTATAAAGCATATGAGAGCTTTCTATTTCATCAGCATGTCCTACTGGTCCATAACCAAGTTCTTTCACTATATCCTTTGACATATATGCAGGGTCAAAAATCTTAATTTCAACATCTAATTCTCTCTGTGCCTTTTCAGCTGCTAATTGCATCCAAATTATATTTACTATTCTATGGCCGTTTAAAAGTACAATTTTTTTAACTCCGTGCTCAGACATCGACTTTATAACATCAAATAGATATTCCACTAATACCTCTGCTCTGATGGTAATTGTACCCGGAAGTACCATATGATGTGGACTCCATCCAAACCATAGCGGGGGAATGATTAATGCGTCAGTTTCTAAAGCAGCTGCTTCTGCTAAAGTCATGGCTACATAAGTATCTGTACCAACTGGTAAATGCAAGCCGTGTTGTTCTGTGCTTCCTATAGGTATTATAGCTACACCCTTACCCCTTTTTATTTGCTCTTCTGTTTCCTTCCAATTATTTTCTTGTAACCAATTTTTCATAAAATCCTCCTCGATATTAATTCTTTTTTATTTATAAAATTAATATTTAAATATTATATCTTTATTTTATAATGTTCCCTATTCAATTAATGTGTTTAGGAATACATTTCACAATATTTCTTATAACTAAAATAAAAATAATCCATTGGCTGTTTGGCCAATGGATTATTTTTATTTTAGTATATTCATTTCTTTTCCTACTTTTTCAAATACAGCCGCTGCTCTATCTAACTGATCCTTTGTATGAGCTGCAGTTACCATGCATCTAACCCTTCCTGTTCCCCTTGGAACTGTTGGGAATACAATACCTGATACGAATACTCCATTTTCAAATAATTTTCTGCTGAATTCCATTGTCTTAGCTTCGTCTCCGATAATTACTGGAGTTATTGGAGTTTCACTATGACCTGTATTATAGCCTAGGCTACCAATTTTTGATTTCCAGTATCTTGCGTTATCCCATAGTCTATCAGTGTATTCTGTTGATTCCATCAGAATGGTGATTGCTTCTGTAACTGCTCCTACAGCTGCTGGTGGTAAGGATGTACTGAATAGTACTGGTCTTGCTCTATGGCTTAACCAATCACACATTGTTTGTGAACCAGATACATAGCCTCCCATTACTCCTATACCCTTAGATAGACAGCCCATTGAGAAATCTACTCTACCATGTAATCCAAAATGGTCTATGGTTCCTCTTCCGCTTTCTCCTAATACTCCTGAGCCATGAGAATCATCTACATAGGTCATTGCTCCATATTTTTCTGCTAACTCTACTATTTCAGGAAGCTTTGCTATATCTCCATCCATACTGAAAACTCCGTCAGTGATGATTAGCATGTTTTTATATTTGTCTCTAGATTCCTTTAGTACTGCTTCTAAGCTGTCCATATCAGAATGCTTATAAATTCCTCTTGCAGCCTTTGATAATCTAGTACCATCTATGATTGAAGCATGGTTTAATTCATCAGATATTATTATATCTCCTGCCTCTGTAACTGCTTGAATAGTTCCAGCATTACAATTGAAAGCTGATTGATATAAAAATGCTGCTTCATCTTTTTTGAATTTAGCTAAAAGGGCTTCTAGATTTTCATGGATGTCCATATTTCCTATAATGGTTCTTACAGCACCTGTACCTGCACCATATTTTTCAACTGCTTCAATAGCAGCTTTTTTTAATCTAGGATGATTAGCGAATCCAAGATAATTATTTGAAGATAAATTTATAACCTTTTTACCATTCAATATTACTTCAGCCTCACATGGAGTTTCTAATACTGGCAGCTTCCTATAAACACCATCCTTCTTTAATTCCTCAATTTTTTCCTTTAAGAATTTTAACTCATGTACATTGGACATAGTAAGACCTCCTAAAATTTAATTATGAAGATTAAATATAACTACCCTACATTTTTTAAAACTGTAGGGCATTTATAGTCTTGCAGTTACATATTTCTTTATTATAAACCTAAATAAGCTTTTTCCACTTCAGAGTTATTTAATAACTCTTGTCCAGTTCCTTCTAAAGCTATATGTCCTAATTCAATAACGTAACCATAATGGGCAATACTTAAAGCCAATGACGCATTCTGTTCTACGAGTAAAATAGTTTTACCCATATTTTTTATTTTTTCAATTACCCTGAAAACCTCTTCTACTATTATTGGAGCTAAACCCATTGACGGTTCATCCATCAAAATCAATTCTGGACTACCCATAAGAGAACGTCCAATTGCCAGCATCTGTTGTTCTCCTCCTGACATAGTGCCAGCAAGCTGCTTATATCTAGTTTTCAATACAGGAAAAGTATCAAAAATCCAATCTAAATCATCTTTAATTACATTTTTCTTATCCTTACGTTTATAGGCTCCTAACTCCAGGTTTTCCATAACAGTCATATCAGGAAAAATATGCCTTCCTTCTGGTATTAAAGATATTCCCATACTAACGATATCCGGTGTTTTTAAATTGGTGATATCCTTGTTTTTCCAAGAAATACTACCACCTTGCCCTTTAACAACTCCCATAATGCAATTTAATGTAGTTGTTTTTCCTGCTCCATTGCCGCCAATAAGGGTTGTTATTTTTCCTTCTTCCACCTTTAAAGAAATATCATGAAGTACTTTAGTTGGTCCGTAACTTGCACTAATTCCCTTTATCTCGAGCATTTACATCTCCACCCTTCCCTAAATATGCACTTATTACATCTGGATTATTACGGACTTCCTCCGGTATTCCTTGAGTAATTATTTTGCCATGATTGAGTACAGAAATCCTATCACATATATTCATAACTAATTTCATATCATGTTCAATTAAAATAAGTGTATATCCTTTTTTTCTTAATCTATCTATAATATTCAATAGATTTATTTTCTCTGTAGGATTCATGCCAGCAGCTGGTTCATCTAGAAGTATTATTTTAGGCTGAGCGGCTAAGGCACGAGCAAATTCAACCAATCTTTGTTGTCCATATGATAAATTCTTTACAATTTCATCCTTCTTGTCTTCCAGACCCATAAATTCAAGGGCCTCTAATGCTTTTTCTCTAGTAATTTCCTCATATTTGCGAGATTTTTTTCCATTAAGTAAAATGGATAAAATCGGCATGGGAGTATGAACATGGTGACCTATCATAACATTATCTAAAACAGACATTTCTTTAAAAAGTCGTATGTTTTGAAAGGTACGAGATATTCCTGCTGGTACAAGCTGATATGACTTAGAAATTGAAAGTTTCTTTTCTTCTAATGAAATATCACCTGAGTCAGGCTTGATTATTCCAGTAATAACATTGAAGAGAGTTGATTTACCTGCTCCATTAGGACCTATTATCCCATGTACGGAGTTTTTTATTACTTCTATGTCAACACCACTTAATGCTTTCAGTCCACCAAAACTTATAGATACTCCTTTTATAGTCAAAATATTTAATCCTTCAGGCATTATACATCACTCCATATTTTTCATTGAGCTTTTACTTTTTTACGTTTATTTCTTATATCATTTATTATACCTACTAAGCCATTGGGCATATAGATTACTGTAAGTACTAGGATAAGACCATATATTATCAATCTTGCTCCTTGAAAAACTCTTAGACCTTCAGAAATAATAGTCAATACAAAGGCTCCAAAGATTCCCCCTATAATTGTCTTGTTTCCACCGATAACTGACATACATAGAAATGCTACAGATTCATCAAATGTAAAGTTATCAGGACTGGTTACACCAGAAAAAGAACCAAATAAAGCTCCAGCTATACCAGCAAACATAGCACTAATTGCAAAGGCTGCAATCTTATATTTATTAACAGGTACTCCCATGGCTTCTGCAGCAATCTCGTCTTCTCTAATGGCTGTAAGTGTTCTACCGATTTTAGACTTAGTTATACGAGTTGCTATATAGGTACCTAAAATTACAAATACTAATATTAGATAAAAGAATTGCATTTCAGATTTTATCTGTAGTCCAAAAATTTCTGGATAAGGTATACCCGTAAGACCAGCTGCCCCTTTGGTAACTGGAGTCCAATTCAATAAAATCAGTCTAATAATCTCTCCAAAGCCAACTGTAGCCAAAACTAAATATGGACCAGATAACTTCATCGAAGGTACGCTAATGATCAAACCGAAAATAAGCGATACGATTACGCTAAGAATAGCTGCTAAAAAGAATGGAACTCCAAAGTTCATCATAGCAAGTGCCGATACATAGGTCCCTACAGCAAAGAATCCCGCTTGTCCCATGGAAGTCTGTCCGGTATATCCGCTTAAAATATTTAAACCTATTGTCACCAATGCATAGATACCAGCTAGGTTGATTACATGAAGATAATAGAGATTCTTAATATAAAGTGGAATAGTTAAAATTAGCACGATTCCTATCAGTAATAAAATCTTCTTGTTTTTTCTCATTTTTACACCACCATAACTATACTTTTTGTTTTCTCTTTCTCAAAAACAATCCCGACGGTCTTAACCATAATACCAAAATCAATATAGTGAAGGTAATAGCATCTCGATAACCGGAGCTTATTTGGCCACCTGCTATTGATTCAACTATTCCTATGAAGAAACCTCCAGCAATGGCACCTGGTACAGAACCTAATCCTCCAACTACTGCAGCAACAAAGCCTTTTAATCCTATTCCTGCACCCATATTAAATGTTACAAAGAATATAGGAGCTATTAGTATACCTGCGGCTGCGCCTAATGCTGCACTGGTAGCAAAGGCTACCCCATCAGAACGCTCTGTATTGATACCCATGAGAACTGCTGCATAGCGGTCTTGAGTAACTGCTCTCGAGGCTTTTCCTTCCTTCGTATACTTTAATAGATATTGAAATATAATCATTATAATTATACTGACTATGACTATTAAAATATCCTGAGGTGTCATGCTCATAACTCCTGCAGCAATAGGTTTTGTACTCACAGGTGACGGAAATAACTGAGCATCAGGTCCCCAAATCATTAAAGCTATATTTCTCAAGATAATAGATGCACCTAATGTACCAATAATAACATTTACTGGTGGTGAATTTCTTTTTCTCAATGGTTTTAGAATCAATTGTTGAACTAGAACCCCTGCTATTGCTACTGCAGCCATTGAAATAAATAGAGCAGGTGTAAATCCTAAGTTCAATACTTGATAAATTGTAAAACCTACATATGCTCCTAGCATTACCATATCACCCTGTGACCAATTCAGAACACCTGAAGCCGCATAAATAAAACTATAACTCAAAGCTACCAGAGCATAAATTGCTCCTATAGGCAATCCATTTAGAATATATTGCAACAAATTTTTCACTTCCTTTAAAATAATCTGAAGTAATATGATTATATTGTTTATTAATTATTTTCTACTGCCTTAATAAGCTTAAATTCATTTCCTCTGATTTCAGTGATTAATAATCTCTTTCCAATATCATCACCTTGCTCATTAAAAGCAGGGTTTCCAGTGACTAATTCTAGACCTTCTGTTTTTCTTAATGCATCTCTTAAATCTTTAGGATTACTACTATTAGCTTTTCGTACAGCATCAGCTATAATATAAACTGTATCATAAGCCTGTGCGCCATGTGGAATCGGAGATTCATTATATTTTTCTTTATATTTCTCAACAAATTCTTTTACCTTTGGAATATCAGCATCTGGTAAGAATGTTTGTGTTAAAATTAACCCTTGAGCAGCATCTCCTCCAAGCTCAATTAACTTTGCACTGGCCATACCGCTTGCTCCAAATAATTGTACATCAATACCTAATTGTTGAACCTGATTACTAATGAGAGCTGCTTCTGTATATAGTCCCCATAGGAAAATTGCTTGTGCTCCTTTTTCTTTTATTGAAATTAACTGAGGTTTAAAATCTTTATCTCCATTATTATAAGTAGGAGCATCTACAAGTTCTAATCCATATTTTTCAATAGCATTTTTTAATAATTTTGCACCACTTTGTCCATAATCATCGGCAGAAGTGAATGTAGCAAGCTTAGTTAATCCTAATTCTTCTTTAGCATACTTAATTAATGCATCTGCTTGAAAAGCATCATTTGCTGCTGTACGGAAAATCCATTCATTTCCTTGTTCAGTAATAGAAGCTCCTGTAGACCCAGGTGTAATTTGGGGAATACCCGCTCTTTCTGTAACAACCATATCAGCTAAGGTTGCAGAACTGTTAATGGCTGCTATAACAACATGAGTCTTAGATTCTTGAATTAATTTATTTGTAGCACTTGATGATTTTGTAGGATTACCTTCATCATCTTCAAAAAAAGCTTCTAATGTCCATTCTCCAGCTAATTTATTTTCATTTATTTCACTTATAGCTAATTCAATTGCCCTACGTTGACCTTGTCCCAACTGAGCTGAACCTCCAGATTCCGGTCCAACTACTCCTATTCTTAAAACATTTTCTGATGAGCTTTGATTATTGCTGCAAGCAGCTAGAGCATTAACTGATAAAATTAAGACGATTAATAAAACTAACTTTCTTTTACTCTTCTTAAGCATGACCAGATCCCTCCTTAATTTTTTAAGACTCTTCTGATTTGTTTTTGCTAAAGTAAGCCTATGTAGCTCTCAAATAGGTTAGTAGATATAATAAATCCCTCCTTTTCTATAAAATAGCTCATAAAACAACAAAATGCAAATATGTAAAAATTGGCACTTTTGTTAAATTATTGGCATTATGTAAAATAATTTCTAAGCTGCTTTTGTTTCAGAATATTATTGCTATTTGATTATTTGTTAATTTTGTGAGAATATCATATGTATATAATATTACATAAATCCTATGCTTAATGTGTTCTAGAATACATTTTCTTAATATTCCTTTTAATATTTATTAAATATCTTAATAGTGCAATAAATAACTTTTTATTATAAAATATCATTAACAGCATGTATTTATAATGCTTATTATATTATTCAATACTTAAAAATTTACTTTAAAGGAGTTGAGCCTTTGAATATATATAACAGCTATTCTATTAATTATGACTATAAAAATATCCTTTTAAAGCATTTTAAAGATATTGGAACTATCATTGACTTTCAGAAAGATACATTAATTGAATTTGAATTTAAAAAGTTGGACTATATTTATTTAATCTTAGACGGTATTGTCAAACAATTTTTTTTAGACCTAGAGGGAGCAGAAAGGATAATATTACTATTATCTACTGGAGATATGTTTGGAGAAATAACTATGTTACAACAGGATTCGGACCGTGTCATTACAAAAACCTATTCCAGAGTTAAGGTATGTAAAATTGAAAAAAGTGTTTTTTATAATTATCTGAAAAAGAATCCTTTTGTATATGATAGTATCTTATTAATGATTACTACAAAATTCAGAATACTCATGACACAAATTTATGATAATACATATTTAAATACAAAGGAAAGACTTTTCTTTCTTTTAAAAAGATTATCTATACAGCAAAACTCATTAGAGGAATTAGGGCATAAACTAAATTTTAATCTCACTCACGAGGAATTAGCCAATATGATTGGTTCTACTAGGAGTACTGTAACAAGGATTATGAAGTTATTAGAATCAGAAGGCAAAATAGCAAGAAATGGCAGAAAGATAAATATCATTGACTTATAAAGGATAGAAAAATAAAAAACCCATAAAGAAAATTCTTTATGGGTCATAGTTTATAAATCATATTATTCTTCTGATTCAATTACATCTGGCGCTGCTTCTGTTGCTTCTGGTATGGATGTTTCCTCATCCTCATCTTCTCTATTTATAGATGGCTGAGTCAATGTACAAACTACATCTTCTAATTCTCTTAATATTGTAATATTCTCATTGTTAGCTATATCTAAATCCTTCACTAACATTGGAGTTGTAAAGTCCATATTTTCCACATCAACTTCTGCACCATTTGGTATATCAGTAGGTAAACATTCAATTTCAATTTGATCCAATAGTTGCATCAATATTGAAGGTTGAAGTTTTATACTATCCCTATTAACTAGTACTATTGGTACAGTCATTCTTACCTTCTCATCCATGTTTAGTTTCTGAAAATCAACATGAAGTATTTGATTTTTCACAGGATGCCTTTGGATTTCCTTTATAATAGCTGGTATAGTCTCTCCTTCTAATTCTAAGCTTAATAAAGAAGAACTTCCTGCTGATTTATATACTCTTAAAAATTCGGCTGAATCTACTGAAACGCTAGCTGTTTCACCACCCCTGCTATATACAACTGCAGGTATAATATTATCTTTTCTAATTTTCTTTACTAAATTTTTTCCAGATTCTGTCCTTTTCTGTATCTGCATTTTTATAGCTGTCATGTAATATACCCCCTATCCTTTTTATAGTATACTCTAATAGAATATCACATTTTGGCTCTTCATGCAAATAACAGATGCTATACCCCTACAAGCTATAAAATCACTTGAAGTATTAACAATAATATTACTCCGGGAACTCCTAAAAAACCAACTATTATAGCATTTAATGGATTGATTGCTATACTTAGTCCAAAGAACTTTCCTATGAAGTTGAAAAGTAACAGTGTTAATCCTCCTAAAATTCCATTACCTATTAATTTAATTATCTTTTTAATTGGCCATACAAGTATAAGACCTATAATATATAGCAAAAAGAGTCCAATAATATAATAAAAAATTGTGCCTAATTCCATTATTCTCCCTCCTAAATCTTATTATACTATAATTATAGGAGGACTTAAGAAAATATTACAATTATTTGTACTAGCCATGAGTAGAAATGTTTTTATTGTTTTCTTCTTCCAGCTCTTGCTGTAAGACAGCTCCTGCTTCCCTATCCCATTCCTTCATTTTCTTCAATAGATATATATATTTTAATTTAGATGCCTCCATATCATATATGGCATAATCAATTAAATCAGGATCTGTAGCTGTTTCAAAAAAACTCTCCTTATCTCTCCACTCCTTATGAGCCAGTCTCAAATTTTCTAACATATCATCCCTTGAGTAGTCTTTTTCCTTTTTCTTAAAACTCATCATAAAAACACCCCCTACTCTTTATCATTGACAAAAACTAAGGGGTATATACTTAGATATCTGTTACACTAAATAACATTTTTGAAACTTTAATAGCTTCATTAGCATTTAGACAAAATATTTCGGACTTATCTAACTCCATTTCTTCGATCCAGACATTATATTCTTTCTCCTTACAGAAGAAATTCATAACATTTCAGCAACTACCTGACCAATTTGAATTTTTATTTAAGTCCACATGAAGTATATGTAAATCACTAGGTTCATAGCTATGTAATCTTCCATCTCTGATACTTACCTTGATATCAAATCCACAATTGCTGCACTTTGATTCTACATCTATATCCTGTTTGAAGGTAAATGCCGCTCCCATGGCATCAATAGCACACATAGCAGTGAATTCTCTTCCATCAGCAAGCCTAATTCTATGATTCGTAGGAATTGCCGATACTGGATATATGAAATTGATATTTCCTTCTTCATCTGCCACTATTCCATTTTTCTGAATCAAACTATTCAATATAATATTTACTTCTTCATCTGTCATTCCTAAATTTTTAGCAACCTGCGATGAATTATTTATATTAAATGCTTGTCCATTATCAATAACATAATTCATCAAATATCTTCTTATTCTTTTCTCTCCTATAGATAATTTACTATCTATACTGGCTATTTTCAGTTGCTCATCAGAATAATACCTATAATCACATTGTTCCATAAAAAAATCAACTCTTTCTAACTAATATCATTTCATAAAGATATCATCTTTTTTAACAATTGTTAAATAGAAAATATTAATAATTATCCCATCTACTATAATATATTTTAATTGTTATTTTTTGCACAATTATGATATTATTTAGAGGATTTCAAGATATAAGGGGGAATTTTAGTGAAAGTTGCATATGTTATCAGTTCTGATAACGCCAGAACTATCTTAAGAGATATGGTAATCCCACAATTAGAGGCAGGAAATCATGGAGCTGAAGTAGTTGGTATGTTTTTCGTATTTGATAATACTTTCTTATTATTAAAAGATACTGATATTGGTGAAAGACTTCAAAAATTACACGAAGAAACCGGCATGATACTTTTAGCCTGTGATCAATGTGCTATTGAAAGACAAATAGAAAACAATCTTGTACAAGGTGCTGCTATTGGTTGCTTCCCTGTATTATATGGAGCCCTTGGTTCAGTAGATCTTGACCAAGTAATTACATTCTAGAGCTACAAGGTCCGTTAATACGGACTTTTTTATTTTTTTATGGAGGGGAAATGATTTGAACAAAGTTTTAGTTGAATTTATCAATACCTGATCTGGCTGCGACGGTTATACCCGTGCTGTAGAGGCTGCTGCAGCTAAATATAAGGACAAGGTAGAGGTGAAAATCTACTACGCTGGCAAAAATATGGATTATGTAAGAAAATATGGAGTTATTTTTAGAGGAACTTTAATTATTAACGAGAAAAAGAAGATTCAGCGAATATCTAAAGATATTATTGAGAAAGAAATAGCTTTGGCTATTCAAGAATTAGAAAATGGACGGTGATTTATAATTGTTATTATTAGATTTTTTAAAGAATATATTATTAACTTCTATTAGTTTACTCAATGGAACCTCTGGTTGGCTTGTTTTCAGTTACATAATAGCTGGACTTCTTCATGATGTTATATCTCCGGTGAGATTCCATAAGCATTTAGGAAATACTAAAATTAGCTCTATTCTAAAAGTAACAATTTCAGGCATGTGTTTACCTATTTGTAGCTGCGGAACAATACCCCTTGGCATTAGTTTATACTACTCTGGGGCTTATGTAGGACCTACATTAGCATTTATGGCATCTACTCCTGCATTAAATCCTATAGCGTTAATACTTAGCTATGGACTCCTAGGAAAAGAACTAACAATAATAAATATAGTTGCAGGATTTTTACTTCCTTTTATTATAGGAATAATTGGTAATAAATTAGGGGGCAATGAAGTATGTAAACCTAACTTAGAAAATGAAATATCTACTATGTCCTTAGATCCAATGGAAGAAACTACTTTACTAGAAAAATTCAAATCAGGTATGCAATGGGTAATGGGAGATTTAGCTGTAGTATTGAGTAAATATGTAGTTCTAGGAATGTTATTTGGAGGGTTTATTCTAACTGCATTTCCAGACTCCTTTATACAAAAATATCTAGGAAACCCTAGTATGTTATCACTTTGGAATGTGGCAGTCCTCAGTGCATTTATGTATGTTTGTGCAGTTGGTCACATACCATTTATAGCTGCTTTAATTGCCAGTGGAGCTTCACCTGGTGCAGCAATTACATTCTTGATGGCAGGAGCAGCTACTAATTTCCCCGAACTATTGAGTATTTATAAGATGATTGGTAAAAAAACTGCTATCATTTATGGAACAGTAATATCTGTCTTTGCACTGACTGTTGGATATTTAACAAATTTATGGCTTATGCCTGGATTTGAACCAGCAATTAACTACAATAGAATCGATAGTACTATTGAAAGTGCCAATAAACTGCTTTTTACAATACCAGAGCCACTTAAATATATATGCTCATTTATTGTTTTTCTATTTTTTTTAAAGTCTATGTATCCTAAGGTAAGAGATTTATTCGGAAAACTTGCAGAACAAGCGAGGTAACTAGATGAAAAAAAACATAAAATCTTTATTAATATTTTTAGTTATCTTTGGATTAGGCTTATATTCCTTTTCTATTAAAAAGAATATTACTGTAAATTATTTAGGGGTAGAATCAGATAATGAGCTTCTCTTATATTTTCAAGAAACTCATCCCAATAATGACGCCATATTATGCGGATATGAGGATTTAAATGACGATGGTCGTAAGGACCTATTGGTAATTTATGTAGAAGAATATAGAAAAAATGCAATGGTCGTGGTTATAGATACTGGAGAAGGATTTAAATTATCTGACCACACTCATGCTCCAATACAGAATCAAAAAATCGAGTTCAAAGATATTGATAAAACTGGACCCATAGAATTTATTGTATCTGGTTCAAAGGATGGCAAATACGGTTATGCAATATTTAGATTAATTGATGATAAAGAAATAAAAGATTTATTCGGTGAAGGTATGGAGGATTGCTGTTAGATAAGATATAAAAATGTGGCTATTTTAAAAAAATAGCCACATTTTTATATCTTATCTTATTTATACATTCTATTGTTCAGTAATACCATCTATTGTTTTCGCCTTAGTTATCCATTCTTCATAGGAAAGCCCTATTGGAAATTCTTTGTTAATCTTCTCTTCTATAAAGGTATTGAAATCTTCAATACCGCATGTCTCTAATAGGTTAGTAGACATAAATTTTTCGATGTCATCTATATTAGGAATTTCTTCTTCTGGAATATCAAAATCATAATAATATTGTATATAATTGTCTAAATTTTCCTGTGAAAATTGCCATGTAATAGTTCTTCCCTCTGCTACTGTTTTCATATAGACAGTTTTTAGTCCTACTTCTGGCTGAACTCCAAATCCTTCAGCAAACATCATACCTGCATTATATGGATGTTCATATAGATACTTTATTGCAAGAGCATGTGCAAGTACCAATCTTTTAGCTAATTCTGGATGTTCTTCTAGAAAATCATTGTTCATACAGTAGATACAACACATTCCCCAACCAGTTTCAAGATCATCTGAAATATGAGCACCCCATCCAGTTGCCATAATTTTACCAATTCCCTCAAATTCTGCTTGAGAAGCATAAGGGTCACAGCAAGAAAATCCATCAAGCTGACCAGCCTTTAATGCAAATAGTTTGTCCTTATCTCCCATATCAACTACTTCATAATTTTTTAATTCCATAGGAATATCTAATTCTTCAGACCATTTACGCCATTCTGGTTTTACCTCTGCACCTGAGCCTATAGCTAGAGTCTTTCCAATTAAATCCTTTGGTTCTTTTATGTCATTACTAACAACTAGATATCTAGAACCTCCTATATGATTGGCTGCAGCCATAAATAATGGTGCTCCTTGGTTAACTGATTTAATGGCACCTTCAATCCCTTGATATCCAACATGCATTTCACCTGAAGACATAGCCTCCATAATCTTACCAGTCTTTGTAACAACAACATTAAGTCCTAGTGCCTTATAGATGCCTGCCTTTTCTCCTATAATTGATGGAACCATATGGTCACAGTCCCTATATCCCATTTGCACAACGAAATTTTTATCCGCTTCTGTCAATTCACCTAGTTTGTATTTAGCTACCTCCGCAACTGGGTCATAATCTACTTCTTGAATTACGGTTTCTTTACTACTATCAGTACAACCTGCTAAAAAAGTAATTCCCATTGCTAGTACTAAAACCATAGCAATTATTCTTTTTGTCATATATATTTCCTCCCTAGATTATATATTATATAATATGTCTTACATATCATAGACGGCTTTAATATACTTTGCTGCTTATTGGGCATTTTTCATGCCTGTTTCCTCGGATACCTTCTCATTTTCATTTCCTTCGATATAATGGCATATAGAACCTTTACATCCACTTACCTTTCTTGCATCTGATAAATGTTTCTCAAGTTTGTTTTTTTCTTTTTCTAATCTTACTATTTCTGCTTTTATAAGGGATATTTTTTCTTGTATCTTATGGCTTACATAATTACAGGGAGGTATTCCATTGTTTTTTAATACCAGTATCTTTTTTATTTCTTCCAATTCAAATCCCAAAGCCCTAGCCTTTTTTATAAATAATAATTTTTCTATATCTCTTTCATCAAATACTCTATAGTTATTAGAACGTCTTTCTACTTCCCCTAATAAACCTTGACTATCATAGTATCTGACAGCAGAACTATTAAGTCCAGTAATCCTGCAAACATCTTTTATAAATAACATGGCTTCCTCCTACCTCCTATTATAAACCTTAAAGCCGACTTTAAGGTCAAGGGAAAAAAATAGAAATTGTATAAAAATTATCAATAAACATTTTTTGTAAAAAAGGTTTCTAGCGAAGCATTAAAGCCTTTCTAAAAACTAAATTAAGTCAAGTTCTTTTATTTATAAATCTAAAAACAAAACTTTTCTATTTCTTATAAAAAACATCCATCAAATAATCTGATAGATGTCCTAATCTGCTTTCCATCTAAGTAATATACTTTCAATTAAGAGCATCAATTTATCAATACCAAACCCTATCAAAGCAGCTATAAACATATATGCTATAATTGTATGGGTTTGCATCCTAGATTGAGCCTCTACCATACAGTAGCCGAACCCGGCACTGGTCGCAATGAACTCCGCTCAGATAACTGACATCCAACCCATACCAATGGCTAATCTGATTCCAGTTATAACTCCTGGAAGTGATCCCGGAAGAACAATATCTTTTATTATATCAATTGTACTTGCTCCCATACTTCGAGCTGCATTGTAAAAATCTCTGTTGATATCCTGAACACCTGCTATAGTATTTAGAATAATGGTAAAAATTCCTGAAAACGCAATCATAAAAATTGTAGGCCCATCACCAAGACCAAACCAAATAATAGATAGTGGCACCCATGCCATAATAGGAACTTGTCTTAAGGAGTTTATAAATGGAGCCATAGCTCTTAGCATTGTTTTAGAATAACCCATAATCATACCAATGGGTAACCCAATAATGAGTGCATAAAAAGCACCCGTTAAAACACGTCTCATGGTAATACTAATGTTTCTGAGTACATACAGATCCGTTATAGCCTTAAAAAAAGCTTCAACTACACTTTTTAACGAAGGGAAAAGAAATGGTTTATCTACAATTTCTGCCGCAATTGACCATATTATACCAATGATTATTAGTGCAATTGGAGTATAAATATTGAAATCTTTACCATTAAGCTTTCTCCAAGCATTCCTATCTTTCATCTTACTTGCATGTACCATTCTTTTTATGTCTTTTTCTTGTGTATTCAATTCCTTTCTTCACCTCCTCCTAAAGCATTTCCAAGAATGCTTCTATTCTTGTTCGTAGTTGTCCTTCATCGCCCTGTCCATAATTTGTCTCTAAATGCAAATAAGGCTTACCGCATTGGTTTGCGATGTTTTTGATATTTGTGGACTCAATTCCAAATGGGTTACATGAGTGAAGGATAATTCCAACGACTCCATCAACCTTCCATTCATCAATAGTAAGAGCCACTTGTTCAAGTCTCCTTTGATTAGGTGACATGACTGCACAAGGCACCTCTAAATATTTTTCTGCAATACATTCAATCGGATCCTTTGTTTCAGATTCCTCAATGAGCCTTCTTCTAGAAACAATTCCACTGCAACCCTCATAACAAACTATGACACCACCAAGTTCCTCAATGACCTTAATGGTTTTCTCAAATACTCCTCCACTTGGTCCTCCTGATACTAAGATTCTAGGCCTCCTACTACCTTTAGGAATAGGTCCTTTTCCATTTCTCCAATCTTCTTCACACTTATCTAAAACCTCTTGCACTTTCTCATAACGTTCCTTACGATCAAATATGTATTGTACTCCCTCCATTACACTACGCATATGTAAACCTGTAATAGCAGGCGGATCATAACGTCCAAGCTCATATAGCTGAGCCATTTGAATACGTTCCTTATTCCCCCATTTAATGGCTTCCCTTAGCATTTCATCTGTAATAGTAACATCAAATTTCTTCTCTAATACTTCCTTAAAGTGGCGTAATTCCATAATCCAAGATTCCAAAGATCTTTCAGGGTCAGGATTATTTGGCAAATGTATAATATGAACATCCTTTAGTTCAGCAAGGATTTCATACATTTTTTTCTTTCCATCACAGGTAGTCTCACCTACAATAAGATCAGAAAAATAAGCGTAAGGACATGTTTCCGTTAATGCAAATCCGTAACTTGACTTAATTAAAGGACAAAGATTTGCTGGTAGTTCTGCTTCTGCTGCAGGAATAGGTTCAGGACTCTGGCCACATAGTCCTACACGATAAAGGCCCGCTGCGTCAATCATTTCAGAAGGAGCAAATTGACAAAATGTCCCACATAACTTTCCACCATTATCCTTTAGTTCTTTCATCCTAATAAAACCTTGTCTTCTAGCATCAGCAAATTCTTCAAAGCGTTCTGGTAAAGTTGTCATAAATATTCTCCTTTTATAAAAATACTATAATTAAATTATTTATTGCTATTACAAATTGCCTTTTCAGCAAAGACTACTCTCTTATTGCCTTTCTTATCTGTTTTTTCAATAAACTCCAGCAGCTCTTCATCACCTTGATTTTTAACTTCTCCATTTAAAGCAGTCCTTAAAATATCAGATAATTCATTTGTATATTGATGATATTTTTCATTTTTTCTATCTCTAGGCCTAGGAAGTTCAATTTTTATATCAGCTAATATTCTTCCTCCATCCCTAGACATAACTATAACTCTATCGCTTAGATAAATAGCTTCATCAACATCATGAGTCACCATAAGAGCTGTTTTCTGATTTTCTTGTAACATTGATTCCAGCTGTGCTTGAAGCATTTGCCTCATTTGAAAATCAACTGCACCTAAGGGTTCGTCCATCAACAAAACTTTTGGATCACATGCAAGAGCTCTAAGCAAAGCAACTCTTTGTTTCATACCGCCTGATATCTCATGGATATAGTAATTTGCATATTCCTCCAGATGTGCCATCTCTAGAAGATCTCTAAGTCTATCTTGTCGTTCTTTTTTTGGTACTCCTTGCATTTTCATTGGATACATAATATTCTCTGAAACTTTCATCCATGGAAAAAGCGCATAATTTTGAAATACAAAAGCTCTATCCGGTCCCGGTTTATTTACTTTCTCTCCGTTTATATAAATATTTCCACCTTCATGCTTCAAAAAACCTGCAATAATATTCAGAGTAGTTGTCTTTCCGCAGCCTGATGGGCCTAATAAGGAAACAAATTCACCTTCATTTACATCAAAAGAGATATCTTCCAATACAGTATTCATTGATCTTTTATCTCTTCTGTTTGAAAAAACTTTAGTAATTCCTTGTACTGATATTGACATGTCTTCACCTTTCCTATTCTAAACTTAAAAATTTAATATTTTTACTCTGCCAAAATTCCTCTCTCATGCTAATATATTCCTTAAGTATCTCAGTTTGATTTAGCTCTTGAACTGTATTATTATAAGCTGTTATAAAATCTTCAAAAACCTTTGTGCCTATAATATCTTTCTTAACAACTAGACTATAAGAAATATAATCATCTTTCGAAAGTGGAACAAAATTAATGTCTTTTAATAATGCCGCCTTCGTTATATCTAAGACCACTCCATCTACTTGCCCTCCTTCTAGAGAATAGGGCAAGGAAATAGGTGACATCTCAATAACTTCTTTTACCTGTTTGTAGCTTTCTGTGGCAAGTTTATGTAAATGTTCCCTTTTATGACCAATTCCAAGTCTATGAATGCCATCAACATCTTCCTTATAACCAATAACCTCTGCATTCATGATAACTGGACCATATATTTCAAAATCATCATTAGCCTGTACTAAATGCAAAGCCATATGATTACAATAAAATGCCATATCGATTTCATCTGAGCTCAAGGCCCATTGCGCTGTATTACTTCAGCAGTCCTTAAATGTAAAATCAGATAAAACTTCTTCTTTTCCTTCTGTAATACCAATGCTATCTATACCAATATTTTTACTCGTTCTAATAATCTTCTCTAGAAGCAATCCTGTTATATCATCTCCAGAGCCGATTCTTAATCCTATAATCGTATTTTTTACTTTCTCCTCCCTAGGCATGAATTTAGAAAACCCTAATCCTAAGATCAATAGCAATAGAAAGAAAAGAAATATTCTTTTAGTTGTGTTCATATAATCATCACTCTATGTCTTAATTTGTCAGTTTTTTAACCATATAGACTAAAAATGTACTAGTTTTATATCAGAAATACTATATCAAACCTTTCAATATGATTAAATAAATATAGAAATATTTGATGGTAATATATACTAATATAGAAAAACATAATCACAAACTCTCTACAATTCGTATATAATTGATTTTATAGATAGAAGAAACCTACAATTTATATAATATCAAAGGACTGAAATACATTTGGAGGGATATATAGTGCATGACTTAAATTTATCAAATCAATTTGAAGAATATTTAGAAACAAAAAGAAATGGTATTCTGAAGGCAAAGGAAGTCAAGGAAAAAGGTGGTATAATTGCAGGTACTTTCTGTAGTTTTGTACCAGTGGAAATACTAGATGCCGCGGGCATCCATATAGTAAACCTATGTGGTACAAGCAATAAAACAACTATAAGTTCAGAAGCAGATCTTCCAAAAAATCTCTGCCCTTTGATCAAATCAAGCTATGGTGCTGCTATTTCAGACAAATGTGGTTATACCTACTTTTCTGATATAGTTATTGGAGAAACGACCTGTGATGGTAAGAAAAAAATGTATGAATTACTGAGTGAGTTAAAGGATATACATATCATGCAATTGCCTCAAGGAGCTGATAGAAACTATTCACCTCTTATGTGGGAAAAAGAAGTTAGACTATTGATTAAAATTCTAAAAGAAAAGTTTGATATAGAAATTACAGAGGAAAAACTAAAAGAAGCAGCTTCATTTAGAAATAAATTTAGATCTTTATATGGTGAATTATTTGAACTAAGCAAGTTAGAACCACCTGCGATTACAGGTTTTAATGCATATAAAATACTTGAAGGCTACAGATTTAATTTTGATCTAAATGAGGAATATAAACAACTAGAAGAACTAATTCATAAAATTAGAAAAGAATATAATGGAGACAAAAGACCTATAGATAATAAGGCTAAGAGAATTCTTATTACAGGCTGTCCATTAAGTGGAGTTTTAGATAAGATTGTTAATACAATTGAAAATAACGGCGGCGTAGTTGTTTGTTTTGAAAATTGTGGTGGTATAAAACCTATTAGAAATAATGTTGATGAAAGTACTGGTGATATCGTAAAGGCTATAGCTGATAGATACTTGGATATCGGTTGCTCCATTATGTCACCTAACCATAAGCGTATGGAATTATTACCAGAACTAATAGAAGAGTTCAAAGTTGATGGTGTTATTGAAGTAGTACTGCAAACATGCCACCCTTATAGTGTTGAAACAAGAGCAGTCAAGAAATTAATATCAGATATAACTACACCATATATGGCCATAGAAACAGATTACTCCGACTCCAATATTGGTCAAATAAAGACTAGAATCACTGCATTCATGGAGATGTTATAATATTGAAAAAGCTAGAAATCAAGTTCTAGCTTTTTTCATATTCGTTCGTTAAATCTTCCAAACAGATACCCTATTTCTTCCATATCTCTTTGATAAATAAAGAGCTGTATCTGCATAGTTGAAAAATTCTTTTATATTTATTTCATCCTTTGGGATTGTACTTGTAACACCAATACTTACAGTTTGAACCTTTCCTATTGGCGAGTATGGATGTTCTAACTTTGCATCATTTATGGCTTTCAAAATAGTATTGCCAACTTCTTCTCCTTGAATGATATTTAGATCAGGAAATAAAATTACAAATTCATCCCCACCATATCTAAATACGTAACCTCCATATTTAGATGACTCTTTTTCCAGAATCTCTCCTATATTTTTTAACATAACGTCCCCTGCTGAATGACCATAATTATCATTAAATTCTTTGAAATAATCTAAATCTATAAGCATTATTGATATATTTTGTTTTTCTTCTTTTGCCTGTTCCCATAGTTCTATAAATAATTCATTGAATTTTCTTCTATTAAATACATGGGTGAGTTCATCTATTCCCGAAAGATGTCTCTCCTTTTTAAGATCATTATGTACCTTTCTCATATATCTATATAAAGCAAAGGCAATCAGCCCAATCATTAAATTTATTACTATATAAACTGTTATTAGGGGAACATATCTTTCTCTTATTTTTCCCAGCTCATATACATCTGTATCAACACCTAGTAACCCGATATAATTGCCTTCAACAGTATAAAATGGTACATAAGCATATACTCGCTCTGCACCTTTATATTTATCGACTTTATATGAAGGGATTTTTGTCTTTTCTACCTCTTTAAATAACTCATCGGCTATATCATATCTAATTTCATCATCATAATAATTTTTATCCTCTGCGTCTTCTCTTCTAGTTTTAACACTATCTACTGCATCCAATAGATAAATAACATCATTATTATACTTTTTTTCACTACCCTCTAGTCTTGATATTATATAGATATACTTATAATTTGAAACATCCATTACTGTCCTAGCCATTTCTTCAAAGTCTTTGTTTATCTCACTTTCCAGTAACTCTTTAAATGTAAGTGATTTTAAAAATAAGTAATCTTCATTGCTTATCTTTAAACTATTGGCAATATATGTGGCTAAGATTATGGCATTGCTGCCTACTTCATCCTTCACGTAGAAATTTATTTCATAATTAGAATAGATAATCACACTTAGGAATACAACGAACCATAAGGCTATAAGAATTTTAAAATAGAATTTAATATTATCATACTTTTTTAAACTCAATTCTTCTGCCAACCCACTCACTACCTTTAAATATATTAGATAATAATATCTATTTTGAATTATATCATAATTTAGGTATTTAGTCCTATTTTTATCTAATGATAATATGGAAATATCAATATCATTCTTTTGAATCTTATGTTTTATAGCACATAAGAAATTTCTCGTTTGATTCTTATTCTTTAAGAGAACTTAACCTAATTAAATTTTAAGCAGATTGCCGAAATCTTTGATTTCATGCAAGTCGCTTATGCAGTGGGTAAAAGTTCTATCTCCTAATTCTTCCTTGGTAATTTTCTATAATTTTTCTTACTATAATTTCACTTTTATGCTATAATTAGCTACGTTAATATTTGATCAATGTGAGGCGTATTATATAAAAATGAAAAGAAAAAAAGCAATGAAGGAAGCAACTCTTTATATTATTTATTTTGGAATCGCTGCTAAAGTTTTATCCTTTATAAAAGGAATTCTTACTGCATCCAAAATAGGAGTAAGCTATAAAATGGACTCCTATCTATTGGCTTTCAGTACCATTATGCTTCTTACAAGTTTAATAAGTGATGGAATAATTATTGCAGTTATCCCTTTATTACAGGAGATACAAGAAAGGCATGGAATAGAAAGAAAAATAAGTTATACCAATAATTTAATAAATATTACTGCTGTATTTTCCTTTATTCTAATCTTGATAGGATTTATCGAAGCACCTGCAATAATTAAAATCTTTGGTCCTGGATTTAAAGGAAAAGAATTGGACAAGACCATCCTATTATTCAGAATAGGGCTGCCAATTATCTCACTCTCTTGGATTAATGCAATATTTTCTGGTTTTTTGCAATCAGTCCACTCTTTTAAGGGAGGGCCTAAAGGAAAGGTTGCAAGTGGAATTCTGTACATAATCTATTTATTATTCTTTGCAAAGACCTTTGCCCTTAAAGGTCTTATGGTAACAGGTATTATATCTGCTATTGGTCAAATATACATATTTAGAAAAGGACTTAAGAGAAATGAATTTAAATATAGTTGGAATTTTGACTTAAAGGACAAATATATAAAAAAACTAAGGGGTTATCTAATACCAATAGTTGCAGGTGTCGGAATCAATGAGTTAAATGTTTCTATCGATAATGCTGTAGCCTCAACCCTTAGCACAGGTAGTATTGCAGAATTAAGCTATGCAAATGAAATCATAGATTTATTTTTGGGAGTATTTATTGCAGCAATAGTTACAGTCATATTTCCAGTGCTATCTGAAGATTATAATAAACATGATGAAGACCATTTGAAAAATGAAATAAAGCATGGAATGAATATGGTACTAATTATAGCCATACCTGTATCTATTATATTGATAACTATGGCGGAGCCCATAGTTAAGATAATATTCCAAAGAGGTGCATTTGATGCTAAAGCATCCTTGCTGACATCAAAAGTACTGGCACATTATGCATTTGGTTTAGTCGCCATGGCACTTATTCCATTAATTACAAGGGCTTATTATTCAATTCAAGATATGAAAACTCCTGTAGTCATTAGTCTAGCTGCCTTAGGAATAAATACAATTTTAGACTTATCACTGGCACCATTCATGGGAAACAGTGGAATTGCATTAGGCACTAGTATTTCTATTATATTAGCTTTAATATATGGAATATTTGATTTGAATAGAAAGCTGGACATTGTAAAAGATGATGGTTTGAAGGATACCGTACTTAAGATTGGTGTAGCAACTGTGATTATGACTGAAAGTATGTTCCTAGCCCACGGTACAATTTCAACTCTGTTAAATGATTTACTTATAAATAATATACTAGACATTTCTTTCTCAACAATAACTGGAGTAGGTGTATATGCCGAAGTATGTAAGGTGTTACGTGTAAAGATATAGAAAAATAGAGATGATTTTCAAAAATCTCCTCTATTCTTCTAATTTATTTAATTTTACAATTAATAATTTCGTTATTAAATTTATCCAATTTCAGGCACCAATGACCTATAAAATTTACATCCTTTCTTTCTTCTTTTATCTTTTTAACTATATCAAAATAATTACAGCCTTCTACCTTTATCTTTTCACTCTCTAACAGTCCTATGACCTCCAGGGATGTTGACGTCTTCCCACAGAGATGAATTACACTTTTTCCCAGCTGTTCTTCAACTCTTTTCAGTATATTATATGTAGAGTTCCCTGATACTTCCTTATATATTTTAGGTCCAACTATATCTATGGTGCCTGTAGGGTCTGCAAAGGAAATCACATCTACATTCTGTTTAACTCCCTCTAGAATAAGTTTTACTAAACTATTCTCAACTATTTCTAACAATCTATTGATTTTTTCTCTATCTTTTCTTATAGTCCTGTAAAACAATTGACTGTCCATAATAGATGTAGCAATACTAAATGGGCCTGTTATATCCAGTATTACATTCTCTTCATTTTCCTTTAAAATACTTATCGCCTTTAGAACTTCAGCAATTCTTCCATTATTTAAATCTATTTCTAATATGTCCTCAACTAAATTTATATCATCGACTTTATACTCTCCAATCCTATTTCCTACTTTTTGATCAAAAATCACTGTGGAACCAAATGCCTCAGCTTCTACAGTATGGCAGAAAGGTAATTTGCAATATTTCTTATTCTTATACTTTTTCAAAGCCTTTGCCAATATAACCATCTCAGAAGCGTTTTTATTTGATTCTTCATATGATATATTTAATTCTTCCAAAATATTATCAGGTATTATTTCAATTTCCTTTCCTACACATTTAAAAATATTTGCAGCTATCATTCCATCACCTTTTCTAAAAGTTTAGTTGAGACACAAAAATGTCTTGAAAGTTCTCTTTAAGAGACAATTCCAATACTTCTATATTCTTCCTAATATTATATATCTCTTCAAAGCATTCTTTATTGATTAGTGCTAACCTAGCTCCTTCCAATGAGGTATTACCTAAAAAACTTATCTCTCCTCTGAATCCCTTAGGAATAAGTCCTATCTTCTTTATATTATAGGGATCAACATGATATCCAAATGCACCAGCAATATATACCTTTGCTATTTCTTCTATCTTTAGCCCTATTTCCTCCAGCATTAAAATTACACCAGCAGCTATGGCTCCCTTTGCTAATTGAATCTGTCGTATATCCTTTTGAGAAATATATATATCCTCCGTTATATAAAATTTTTTATCTACTAATCTATTTTCAAGTTTGAAATCTAAATTTTTATTCCATCTTCCAGATTTCAGAAGGATATTTCTTTTTACCATTGCTCCGGCTATATCTATTAATCCACTTCCACAGATTCCTATAGGTTTTTCATCTCCTATTGTGGTATAGCTAATATTAAACTCTTCATCTATATCAAAGGTTTCAATTGCTCCCCTTTGTGCACGACAGCCACATTCAATATTCATACCCTCTAAAGCAGGACCTGCCGCAGTAGATGTAGATATTATCTTTCCATTCTTTATAACTGCCATTTCACCATTGGTACCAATATCTATAAATACAGCTTCCTCATTATTCTTAAAATCTGAAGCCATAATACCCGATACTATATCTCCTCCTACATAGGATGAAGCAGATGGAATTAAGCTGAGTATAGCCTCATCATTAACTTCAATAGATATATCCCTTGCTTTAAGAGCTTTTGGACTTAAAAATACTGATCTATAAGGGGCTTTAGCCAATGAACTGGGATTAATGCCCAACAAAAGATGCAGCATAGTAGTATTAGCAGCAATGATAATATGATAAATATCATCTATATTATAGGGAGTCCCTGTTAGGTTTTTTATTGAATTATTTATTTCATCTACTATTAATTCCTGAAGCTTAACAGCCCCTGTTGGATTTTCCATACAATATGTAATTCTTGTTAGGACATCTCCCCCATATTGAGTTTGAGGATTTAGGGATGATAGCTTTTCTATTATTTCTCCACTGGATAAATCCATTAAATAGTAAGAAATACCTGTAGTGCCAATGTCTATTGCTATTCCTAGAATATTCTTTTTATGGCTACTGATATCTAACAATTTATCCTCAAATACTACACCCCATATTTCTTTAGGATTGGTTTCCTCTATTATACTAATTTTCTTATATAATTCTACTGAATTAAAATCATATCCTAGATACTCAGCATATGGAACAGAGCTATCTTTATTAATCTCTGGAAGTTTTTTAATTTTGATGGGGCTATCTATTGGAACATCGATACTAAACCCCTTATTTATAGTCTTTAGCACCCTTTCCTTTTCAATAAGCTCTACTTCTACTTCTCCAAGTATTATTGCCATGCAGGACAGCCTTTCAGATTTCTTTGCATCAATAATTTTTTGCTCTCTACCACTAGGCTCAGATAGCTGTCCTCTTGCTATTACCTTACATTTACCACAAAACCCCATACCATTGCATGGGGTTTCAATCTTTAATTTTGCTTCTCTAATGGCATCTAATAAAATTGTACCTTTCTCTACTTGAATATTTATATTTTCATTAATGAATTTAACTATAGGCATTATATACTTCCTTTCACGTAGTCTGTCATAACTCTAAGATTTTCTAGTGGAGTAGACATACCTAAACCGCATGCCGGAGATACAATATCTACTCCCGAATCCATTGCATTCTTTGTAATAGAAATAATCTTATCCTTAGGACCATTTTGCAACAGAAGTGTACTCACATTACCCATCAGTCTTGTATTTAGCTTAGATTTAGCAAATCTCATATTTACTATGGAATCGAAGCTAAGTGCTTGTACCTCTAAAGAGTTTAAGCTATCAATTATAGTTTTTGCATCTCCGCATATATGAATTATCACGGGTGTATTTATTTCTCTCATTGATTTTAAAAACTCAGTATACATAGGCATTGCAAATTTATCAAAATTTTTCTTGCCTAATATTTCACCTGTTGCTGTAGGATCTGAAATTGCAATGATATCAGCACCTGCCCTTACCATTTCTTTAGCATACTCTATAAGATAGTTATTTATATATTCAATAAAAGTGTGGGCTTCATCAGGTTCTTTTCTTATCATTTTAAACAACTTAATAGGATCCACAATTGAAGTAGCCGTACTTATAGGACCAGTGATATTCCCAATTACTGGAATCTCGTCATTCTTCAATCTTCCAATTGCTTTGATTACAGTTCCACTTCTTAAATTATTGGATATCTTTGGATCAGAGGATTTCATGATATCTTCCAATTTAGATTGATTATATTCCAGTATCCTTGGCTCATTAATCTTATCTCCTTCACTAATAATTACACCAAAGGGCTCTGATTCGCACGTCATGCAAAATGGTACTCCATAATTCTCAAATCCTATAACTTCTCTCACCTTAATGGCAGCAGCTACCATGGCATCTAAATCCGTATTATGATTAGCATTTATTTCTCCTAAAAGTTCTGTAACCGCGGCATTCATCATCCCCCCTGGACATATAACAGGAGGTCTGTCTGTTTCTTCGCCCTTTAAGGCTCTTAACAATCTTTCTTTTTCATTCATATTTTATTCTCCTAATCTTCACTAAATAATAGTTCTTCATCAATAGGATAGCTGCCATATATTCTGGCCGCATCCATTAATGCATCTATATTTTCCATTGGAGTATTCATAGGGATTTGACATCCAGAACTAAGTATATATCCCTTTTTAGTTCCATAAGTTTTTCTAATACATTCTTTAGCTGCTCTAAGTACATCTTCCCTTGTACCCTTTTGCATTATATCAACTGGTGGAACATTTCCTGATATTGTAATTCTATTTCCCATTATCTCCTTAGCATCTTGAAGGTCTTCTACGTTGTCTATACTAAAGCTTGATATTCCAGTATCCATTACAGATTCCCAAATCCCCTTGCTTTTACCACAAATATGAATTGAAATACTACGTCCTGTTAAAGATTTCATCTTATCTACATTTTTCTTAATATAAGGTGCGGAAAATTCATTGAATTGTTTAACACTTATTAAACTTGTAGATGAAACAGGATCTGACAATCCCATCCCAAGTCCTAATTCTGCAGCTTTCTCTATAAATCTATTATTAGATTCTGTTACAATCTCCATTAATGTATGTACCTTGTCAGGATACTTTAGCATCCATTTCAATAGATTTTCAGTACCAACTACTGAGGCAGCAGTACTAAAAGGTCCAGCTAATCCTGTTCCAACATTTACTTCATGTCCGATCTTATCCTTTATAATCTTTACAGCCTTGAGGACTAATGGCAGCTTTCCGTCTTTTTCAGGATCAGAAGGCTTTAAATTTTCTATTTCATCAACATGCCTCACAGCAGGAGTATCCATAAGTGAAATATTATTATCGGGATAGTACATCTTAGAACCCATAGCTTCAGCAACTCCTCTTAAGGTAGCCGAAACGCTTACACCATCATGTCTCAATCTTTTAAACAATGCTATTTCCAGTTCTGCCATCCTCTCCGCTGAATGATAGTACTCTTTTAAGGTGATTCCTATAAAGGGAGCCATAGTTACTCCCATATGAGGATTGCATGGAATTCGGTCTATTTCAAGTCCCTTCGCAAAAGCGGTCATCCTTTCCTTTGGAGTCATTTGATCCTTATTCAACTTTATCCCTCCAATCTAATTAGCTGTCGCCATTGATTTTATTCTCTTAACAGCTTCACCTGCATCTGCAGTATAAGCATCTGCACCGATTTCATCTGCAAATCTTTGAGAAATAGGTCCACCACCGATCATAACCTTATACTTATCTCTTATATTTCTTTCCTTTAGCATATCTATTACAGTCTTCATTCCCATCATAGTAGTTGTCATCAAAGTTGACATACATATAAAATTTGCTCCTACCTCTTCTGCTACTATGATAAAATTCCTTAATGGAACATCTCTGCCTAAGTCATATACCTCAATACCTGCCGATTCCGTCATTATCTTGACTAAATTCTTTCCTATATCATGGGTATCCCCTTCCACAACTCCTATAACTACCTTAATAGGATTACTGGTGGCTTCTGTTTTTATATGAGGCTTTAGTATATCTAATCCTATATTTAATGTATCTGAACAGGTAAGTACCTCTGGTAAGAAATATTCCTGTTCCTCATAGAGTTGTCCAACTTTATCCATTCCTACTACTAAGCCTTTGGTAATGGTTTCGTCAGCTGGTATGGAAAGTTCCAATGATTTATTGCAAAGTTCCTCTACTAATTCATCCTCCATCTCTACTACTGCCTCACTTATTTCTTGAAATAATTCCTCTTTATTCACTAGATAAACCTCCTTTTATGCTAAGTCTTCTAATTTATATTGTATATTAATTGACAATAGTATTCTAATAGGTATTATTTATCAATGTTATGATTGCTATAGAATAAAATAATATGTTTTGAAATTAGCAAACCTGCCCATAGTTTTATTTATGTACTTTATTTTTTCTACATATAATCTTTTATCCTATCTAGTTGATAAATAAGAATTTACAAAGAACCAGCGAAATTTCTTCTCTGGTTCTTTGGTTAACCATTATTAATTTAAGTAATAATCATCAAAAATATGTCTTATTTACTATCTACCTTGCCGATCTAGTTATTAAATAATTTATATGCGCCACCATAAAATTCGTTAAATTTTTCTTTAAACTCATCTGCTTGTGTAACTTCAATTAAGGCCTTTACCCACTCTGAATCAACATTTTCTGGTTGTACAACTAGGCCTGTTGGAAATTGAGTAGAACTTTCATCTTCATAAAGATATACTTTCGGATCAAATCCAGCCATCTTCATTGTACTGGAGAAAGTTATTATTGCATCTACATCTTCAATACTTCTAACTGTTGCAGTCGTTTCCGTTTCGATCAATTTCATATTTTTAGGATTATCCTCAATATCTAATAGTGAATAAAAATTTCCTGTTTTCTCACCTAAAGTAATAAGGCCTGCATCTCTAAGTACCCTCAAACTTCTATCCATATTAGTAGGGTCACCTGCTATTGCGATTTGAGCATTTTGTGGCAATTCATCTATACTATTATATTTAGATGAATATACTGCAAAATAAGAATAGTAAACATAAGGCTCTACCATAGTAAGATTAGTATTATTTTCTTGGTTAAAAGTATTTATCCAAGGTAAGTGATTGAGAATCAGACTATCGATATTACCTTCCTTAAGAGCTACAGCCGGAAGATGATTACCATCAAATACAGTTACCTCTAGGTCGTAGCCCTTTGGCTCAAGCAATTCCTTCATTATTTGAACCGCTGGTTCATTCAGGGGCATACATCCAACTGTAAATTTTTTCTTTTCTTCTATCTTAGTTTTATTATCTAGTTCATCACCTGAATTAACTATAACATCCTGCTTTTTATCATCTTTTCCACAAGCCGTCAATATTGTAGATAAGATTATCAAACTCATCATAAAAATTAGTGTTCTTTTTCTCTTTTTCATTATCCTCGCCTCCATTTAATGTTTTTACTTCTACTTATAGTTGTCTAGGCCTTTTATACCTATGTATGCTCCATCATCATAATTTTTGTTATATTCAATATTTAAAGTACCCTCTAAATTATTTTCTTTAAGCTTTTTCTCAATTATTTTCTTTTGAGGATTTCGTTCCAAAGGATTTACAGTCTGCTTTATTCCATCTAGTATAGTTGCAAATTTATTAAATGGAATTCCTATAGCCAGCTCATCTCTTTTCCACTGTGCTAAAAGTCTTGTACCAGAACACATCATTGATATATTGATCTCGTTGGTTTCAAATGGAAAGGAAGTACATTCCTGACATAATGCCTGCATTCCTGCCATTTTTATCCCTTTAGCTTGTCCATTATGATAGGCATTCCCCTGTATAATTCTCATGGCATTATATGGATCGGTTATTATTATAACTACGTCTGGGTTTTCTTCATATTGTTCTAATGGCATTATTCCAACTCCATAAATCTCATGATGGCAATATACCATATCCCTTGATAAACTTCTGCTAATACATAAATCTTTATATGACCCATTTTCTGAACGTCTTTTCCCTGATATAGTTCCATTATTCGGTTTTAATAAACCTAATGCCATAGCTGCACCAAGACATGCGAAGTTTTTCAAGCAAACCTTATAGGATTTACCCTGTGATGCATTTCTTACTATGGTACAATACGCCATCATATTATCTATTGTGTTGGCTTTAAATTCATCATATTCTTCTTTTTCAAATATAAATTTTATACCTACTGCTTTTCTCTCTAATTCCAATAAAGATTCTAGCAAAATTGAACTAGTATTAATATCTGACATATTTAATTTTCACCTCCTGAATCTATAAGAATTTTTTATATAACCAGGATCCAATTGCCTGAGTAATTATTACCATTACAAATAGTATAAATACGGAGGTATAAAGTATAGAATTATTAAAGCTTTGATATCCATAGTTCAAAGCTACAGCACCTAATCCTCCTCCGCCTACTGCTCCTGCTATAGTTGTACTTGCAATATAAGTAATCGTAGACATGGTGGCAATGGATATTATAGATGGTACAGACTCTTTAACAATAATCTTAAATATAATCTGTATATCTGTTGCACCAAAGGATCTAGCTGCCTCTATAAGCTGCCTGTCCACTTCTTTAAAGCTATTTTCCAGCATTCTTGCAATAAATGCAGTTGCAGCAATAGATAAAGGCAATATAGCCGCCTTTTCACCTACAGTAGTACCTACAATCATTCTAGTTAAAGGAGATATGGCAACAATAAGTATCAATATTGGAAATGACCTTATGGTATTAACAAGGAAATCAAGTATCTTATATATCTTCTTTTTAGGATTTAAACCGTCTGGCCCATAGATTGTAAGCAATATTGCAAGACCAAATCCCAAGGCAAATCCAATAGTTACTGTGGCTATAACCATCCTCAATGTGGCAAAAATAGATGGTCCAATTATCTTTTTAAAATATTTCATCCATAATGTCCAAAACTCACCATTCAACATATTTCCTCCTCTCCTAAGAATTCCTCATCTAATTCAAAATACTTCCAAATAACATTTTTTTCATCAAGGTACTTCTTTACATTATTAAATCCACCATTGGGTATATTTATTATTATTGAACCTAATGGACTATTTTTATAACTTTCCATTTCTCCGCCTAATATTATGCAGTCTATATTAAGCTTCCTTGCCATCTTTGTAATAATAGGCTGAGAAGCATTATCTTGAGAATAAAATATCTCAATATTTATTCCTGTTTCAGGTAAAGCTATTTCCTTCTGTCCTACAAGGTTCTTTAAGGCTGGAGGCTGATTTAGGAACACTTTCTCTACTGGTCCGACTGCCTCAATCCTTCCATCTTCAATAATTGCTATTTCTTCGCATATACTTCTCAAAACATGCATTTCATGAGTAACAATCACCATTGTTATTCCTAAATCCTTATTGATCTTATTTAACAATGAGATTATAGATTTAGTACTTTTAGGATCTAATGCGGATGTAGCTTCATCACATAAAAGTATCTTAGGTTCCATGGCTAATGCCCTTGCTATTGCAACCCTTTGCTTTTGTCCTCCTGATAATTCTCTAGGTTTTGAGTTGGTTTTATCAGGTATATCTATTACCTCCAACAATTCCCGTACTCTTTTGTCTATAAAGGATTTATCATAATTCCAGCATCTCAAAGGCAAAGCTATATTCTCATAAACCGTCAGTCTTTCCAGCAATGAGAAATGTTGAAAGATCATACCTATATCCTTTCGAAAACTTCTTAGTTCCTTTTCTGAAAGATTTTTTACATCAACATCACCTACATATAAGCTCCCTTCATTATATTTCTCCAAGCCATTTATGCATCTAAGCAAGGTTGATTTTCCGGTTCCGCTTCTTCCCACTAATCCAAATATTTTGCCTTTTTCAATCTGTAAATCTATACCTTTTAATACTTCTAAATTACCATAGAATTTCCTAAGGTTTTTAATTTCTATCATATTTTCACTGACTTCCTTTCCTTCCCATAATCCGCTTTTTTCCCTTAGTCGATAAAGTTGTCATTAGTTAACTTTTTAACATCTTTTATCAGTGTATATTAATTTTAAAAACTAATCTAATTGTTTTTCCAAATACTAACAGTGCAATCTATAGCTACAATTTATGGTAAAATCATCGCTAAAAATTCTTTTATATTTACTAAAATTAATATTATTACTTTACTTATGTGTAAATTTATTAGAAAGTGTAGCATAGCTAATATTAATGGAGTTTTATTTAATAAATCCCTATCTTTTATCTAGTTAATTCATTTGCCCAAATACTATTTTCAATTAATGACTTTAATTGCAGCTCAGAGGATTTGCCAAATGAAAGCCTATCTATCATGGCATTTGCTGCGGGATGATAGTATTTTCCTATTTCTTCCGCTTCTTTACCTGCGTTTTTAGCTTTTTCTATTATAGTTAAATCTTTTAATCGCATTTCATGTGGTATAGGATTTAATAACAATGTTCTCCCCTTTAAAGGTTGTCCATTATATTTGCCTGTAATTTTTATGGGCTTACCAGTTAACATAAAGCCATCTATAGTATCTGTATCTTTTCCCCATATGCTGACATTATGTTCTAATAGCCATTTAATAGTCCCCTCTATATCTATAACATCCTTTGGTGAAGTGGCTATCAATGTTACATCCATAGTTGCTATGGCAGGTAAATCTGCACATAGTTCTTCTCCTACAATATCCCCAATTCCACCCATTCCGGCAGTTACAGCAATATGAATTCCTTTTTCCTTTGCTGCCATCATAGTCCCAGATGCAGTTAAAGCACCACTTATACCATTATTACAGGATTCTATAAAGATATCCTTATCTATACGTATCAATTCCTCAGCCCTATTTCTAAAGCCAATAAATTCTTTTATATTTCCTATTACTACTTCTCCCTTATCAACCCAAGCTATACATTTATGTTCCCAAGGCCATAATTCAACAAGGGTTTCATTATCAATGGATTTTAATCCGTGGGTCAATAAAGCAGTTTCTACAAGAAATTTAGTTTCTATATTCATTAAATCTTCACTTCCTTAAACTAATATTATTGATTTGAATCCGTTATTAACTGCAATTGATTTTAATTTCTCCATTTCCTCATCATCAGGAGGCTCATGGTTAGAAAAGTGCTGACGTACCCCGAAGGGTCTATATCTTGTTATCCTATATCTAATATCTTGATTTTCTAAATATGGCTGCAAAAGCTTTGTTATACTGTCTATGGTTTCATAATTATTAATGCCTTTAATTACCACCGTTCTAATTTCATATAGCTTACCTAAACCAGCTAAATACTTAGCATTTTTAATAACTACATCATTATATTGTTTTGTAATATAAAAATGTTCATCCCTATCCATCGCTTTTATATCCAGAATAAATTTATCAGCTGTTTCTACTAACTCTTTTTCCTCTGATAAATCCCCGCCTCCGTTTGTATCTACAAAATTAGTTAGATCTATTTTATGAGTTTCTTTAAATAGCTCTACTAAAAACTTAGCTTGGAGAGTACATTCACCACCACTGGTTGTAATTCCTTTGATAAATGGCCTATTATGCTCTATTCTCTTGATAATATCTTCTACAGTCATATTATATATTTTAGGTGATGCATCATACTTACATGTTTTTATACAAGTATCACAATCTACACATTTGGAACTATTCCATATCACTTTATTATCAATTGTATCTAGTGCATTCTCTGGACATTTCACTATACATTCTAAACAATTTATACAATGATTTATGGTTTCTGGATTATGGCAGTAAAAACAGTTAAAATTACATCCTTGAAAAAATATTGCAGTCCTATTCCCAGGTCCATCTACTACACTCATATCTATGATTTTATTGATTTTAGCCTTATTCATCTGTAGTCCTTACCATTCTGTCCAATATATTATGGTCTAAAATCTGTTCTTTTCCATATCTGATATTGCCATAATTTACATGCAGACCATTTTTAAGTCTTTCAAGATCAGATTTCTTAACCAAATATCCACTTACTCTGACTAAATCTCCATCCTGTTTATAGGCTGAAAGGTACCTTGCACCAACTTCAAAACCACCTTTAAATATATCTAAAATAGCTTCTGGATTACTAATTGCAGTACTGTCAAATGGAAAATGGTCACTGACTCCTGAAGGAAAATATTTATGAAATAGTCCTGAATGTCTTAGATGAGCGTATATCGGAAGCTCTTGTCCATTTGCTATTCTAACTCCTGCAGTAGTTTCTGCTGTCGATTCTATTTGAGCATGAAGTAAAAAACGGTTGTTCATTGATTTTCCATATTTACTCTTAAAATTCTTCACTCTATTATCTATTAATTCCATTATTTCTAATCCCAATTCATTTGCTTCATCATCTTTTCCATATACAAATGACTTTCCTTGAATTTTCATCAAATGTGTAACACATTCATGCATACCAACTATACCAAACATACCAACAAATCTATCGAGTTCAATAAAACCTTCTGTTACTAAAAAATTGGTTTTAAAAAAAGTACTTTCTTCCACTAGAAATCTTATTTTACTTTCCATAAAATTACATAATGTATCTATGGCATGAGGTAAGTTCTTCTCAAAAAATTCTTCTATGGATTCTGAATTAAAAGCTACTTTATTTAATTTAATCTTTGACAAGGTGAAAGCTCCTCCATTAGATGGAAGTCCGTTAAAACAACTTGCTATACCGTAATCATCTCCGAAATCCTCCTTAAACATTCTGTCGTTGGCAAGGGCAGGGTTAGCACATATAAGAGAGGATTCTATACATTTAACAGCAAAATTATCGGGAGTTTTCTCTTTATCATATAATAATGTCATATTAGGAATGGCATTTTGCAATTCCTTTTCTAAGTCGATAATTATATTACCTGCCAATGTTTCTTCCGGACCTATATTGGCATGACAGAAACTATCATTTATTGTTCTGTCTAAATGAATTAAAAACCATTTAATCTGTTCTCTTGCCATTTCTTCATTCTCAATATATGGATTTAACAATTTATCAATTCTTCCAACAAAGACCGGATAATTACTAAAGGACGGTACATGATGATAAAATATTAGCAGTGAATTTATTGCTTCTGTTAAAGTCTCAGCTGGCTTTAACCTTAGAAAATCACAACCTTCCTCTAAAAGTTTTTCATAATTTGGCAGTATATATCGAGGAGTAAATGTGGCATGTCCTTCACCAAGGTCTGATATTATGTCCTTCTCAAGCAACTCAAAGTATTCTTCATCAACTCCTTCTGGATATGGAAGTTGATTTTCTGCTATTTTTGCTAGTCTTGATACTATCTGATCATAGGTTAAGCTGGGATTTTTTATCTCCTTTAGAACATCTGCTTTTGTTTCATCTATATTTCTATATATCAATATCTACACCTCCATCTATTGATTATCTATTACAGGTCTCTTGCTAAAATTCTTTAAATTGCTAATAATCAATACTAAGATAACTACTATAAAAGGCATCATCTGCAATAACTGAGTAGGTACTCCAAATGATGTCAGGGTAAGGGTTATTGCATTTGTATAAGCAAATAACATACCTATAAGGGCAGCTTTTAAAGGATTTCCCTTCCCCACAAGTATAGCCGCAAAGGCTAAAAATCCACGACCTGCCGTCATATTTTCAGAAAACATACTTAATCCTGATAAAGGCATATATGCACCGCCTAATCCTGACATTACACCCATAATAATCAATGCTATCCATCTGTATTTTAATATATTTACTCCTGAGGTCTGAGCTCCTACCTCGTTAATTCCAATACCTCTAAGTCTTAGACCAAAGGGAGTCTTATACATGATTATAACGCCTATTAATATAGAGATATAAGCTATATATACAAGTATAATTTGATTGTTTAAGACCTTATTAATATATGGAATTGATCTTAAAACAGGTATATCTATAGGTTCAAAATTCACAATTTGAGGACTATGAAAGAAACCCCTTACTTTAAATATCTTAGTTAATAACAAGGTAGTCATTGCCCATGACCCAAAATTAAGCGCTATACTTACAATCATTGGATTTGCATTAAAATGAAGGACAAATATACCAAAAACTGCAGCAAGGATTACTCCTGCAAGAATAGCTAGTAAAGCACCTATATAGGGATTTCCCGATAAATAGCTCCCCCATGCAGCAAAGAATGCTGCTGAAAGCATAAAACATTCAAAAGCAATACAAAATGTTCCTGTTTGTTTACTGAAGGAACCACCTATGCTTGTCAATATAATTGGAGTGCTCAATCTAAAGGTAGCTGACCATGTTACAGTTCCAAATAAGATCTCCATTATAGTCAACATATTGAAGAGCCTCCTTTATAATTAATTTTCTTTGACTTTATCTTCTCTTTCCATTTGTTAAATAAATTATCATAATCAATAGAAACAAATAATACAAATAACATTTGAATTATAATGACTACAAGTCTGTTTAATGTAGTCATTCGCTCCATATGCAATGCCCCTTGTTTAAGAGCCCCCCATATAAGAGAAACTATTATTACTGCAATTGGATTGTTATTTGCTACACGTGTTATCATAATCCCATCCCAACCTAAATTATTGCTGAAATTAGGCATAAATCTATAATATGAACCAGTTACCTCTATACCTCCGCCCATTCCAGATATTAATCCAGATATTAGAAAAATAAGTATAAATGATTTATTGATATTTACTCCACCCATTCTGGCAAAATTCATATTCTGTCCTATTTGAGTAAATTCGTATCCTTCTAATGTATATTTATAGATAAATGCTATGATGAATATAATTCCCAAGGCTATAAAAATCCCAGTATTGGCAGTAGTACCTTTGATAATTGTAGACAGTCTGGCAGTCTTAAGTATCTGAGGAGTTGTTATAGATGCAGAACCGTTAGCAGATTGCTGACCTCCCATTATGACCCACATGGTTATATATTCAGTTAAATACTTTGCTATGAAATTGAGTATTAGAGTTGTTACAAGTTCATTGATTTTAAAATACATCCGCAGCAATGCTGGTATTAATGCATATAACATTCCTACTATGGATGCAGCTAATAAACACGCCATTACATGTACTCCATGAGGTAATTCCAAAGAATATCCAATTATTGCCGCTGATAATGCTCCCATATATAGCTGTCCTTCGATACCTAAGTTGGAAACTCCTGATTTAAATGCAACTGTAGCCGCTCCTCCTACCATTAAACTGGATATAACCCATCGAATTGTATTCCCTATATTTATCTTGCTTCCAAAGGCACCTTCAATAATATATCCTACGGCTTCCAAAGGACCTTCTCCTTGGACAGCAATTAGAATACATCCAAATAAAAGTGTTAATATAATAGATATGCTGTATCTTAATACAGTTCCCTTAATTTCACGACTCATCTTAAGCTTCATAGACTTCACCACCTAGCATCATAAGACCTATCTGCTCTTCTGTTAAGGCTCTGCTGTCTTTATGTTCAATTATGGAGCCATTATACATCACCAATATCCTATCAGAAAGCTGCATTACTTCATTGAGTTCATGGCTAATTAATAATATCCCCACTCCTTCTTTTGCCATCTCAATTATTCTCTTCCATATAAATTCAACTGAGCCAACATCAATTCCTCTAGTGGGGTCTTCAATAATCAGCAGCTTTTGCTCCTGCAAAAATTCACGTCCTACTAAAAGTTTCTGTACATTACCTCCAGAAAGAGTTTTTACTTTATCCTCTATCCCTTGTATCTTTACTGCATAATTATCAATTATTTTATTTGTAAATACACTTATATCTTTATAATCAAGCAAATGCTTAGTATTAAACCCCTTTGCTCTATGATAGCCCATTATTGCATTTTCCCATATAGTTCCTTCTTTATTAGTACCTACAGACGACCTATCTTGGGCAATATAACCCATTCCCATCTTACGTCTTTTAGCTATTGTCTCATCTATTACATTTTCTCCGGAAAATAGTATTTCTCCATCTTTATTACAACTTGATAAACCCACTAATGTTTCTACTAACTCTGCTTGCCCTGAACCGGCTATTCCAGATATACCTACTATCTCTCCCCCATGTACATTAAAACTCACATTTTTAACTCTTGTTACTCCTGAAGAATCTTTAACTGATAAATTTCTAACCTCTAGTACTGTATCTCCGATTTTAGGTTCCGGTTTATCAACTTGAAATATGACTTCTCTGCCAACCATAAGTTTGGCTAATTCCAATTCGTTTGTATTCTTAGCTGATAAGGTTCCTGTTACTCGACCATTTTTTAAGACTGTAATATCATCAGCAATTTCCAGTACCTCTTTCAATTTATGGGTTATGAGTATTATTGTTTTCCCTTGAGCAATTAAAAATCTTATGGCATCAAATAGGCCTTCTACTCCCTGTGGGGTTAATACAGATGTCGGTTCATCTAATATTATAATATCAGCATTTCTATATAAAACCTTTATAATCTCTACCTGCTGTAAAGAAGCAACAGGTAATTCATCGACCTTCTCATCAATAGAGATATTGAATTTATACTTCTTACATATCTCTTCCACTCTTCTTCTAGATTTCTTATAATCTATAAAGATTCCTTTTTTCTGTTCAAATCCCATTATTATATTATTCAGAACTGTCATCTCAGGAAAAACCATAAATTCTTGATATACCATTCCTATTCCATGTCGAACTGCATCTAAAGGATTCTTAAAATTTACCAACTCCCCATGAACATATATCTGTCCGCTGTCGGGACTTTGAATATTGGTTAATATATTCATCAAAGTACTTTTCCCAGCACCATTTTCTCCAATTAATGCATGTACTGTACCTTGTCTGACTTTAAACGTAATATTGTCATTAGCCTGCAAATCTTTAAATTTTTTATTAATATTATGCATTTCCAATACAAATTTATCTTTATTCATATCCCTATCTCCTTGATATGCAAATATAGGAACGATTAAACGTTCCTATATTTAAAAAATATTATTAATAATTTAGTCTATATTGTTCAAATCCCTCATAAACGTCTATCTTACCGCTCTTAATATCATCAATTAATTGTTTAACTTTTGCTAATAATTCCTCTGGAATATTTTTTTCATCTCTTTCATCATAAACAGAACCACCTGAACTTAGATCGAAATCCACTGATGTTTCAAACTCTTTTCCTGCCGCATGATCTTCAGCTAATGATATAACTGCAATATCCATTGATTTAACTGCTGACCAGAATACAGCCGGGTCTATATCCCCTTGCCAGTCGTCAACACCAATAACTTTGATTCCTGCTTCTGCACAGGCAGATATTACTCCAGGTCCTCCTAAATATGCACTTTGATATATAATATCCACATCATTGTTTTGAATCATTGTTTTAGCTGTTTCTTGTCCTTTAACCGGATCAAATGGATCCCCTGTAAATGCAGAAATTACGGATTTACCATTGTTAGCATAGTTAACACCTGCTGTATATCCATCACGGAATCTTTGAACCTTTAGGATATCCTTATGTCCAATCCAACCAACTATGTCTTTTTCAGTCATATTTGCAGCTACATAGCCTGCTACAAAGGATGATTCAAATGGGTCAACAGATACACTTGTTGCATTTTTCTTATCATGTTCCATATAAGTATCTAACATAAATATATGAAGATCGGGATAAGATTCTGCTAATTCATCGGAAAGCTCCAATGCTACGTTGCTCAACTCATCAAACATAGTAAACATAGCTGTATATCCTTGAGCTGCCATTGCCCTAATTTGTTCGGGATATTCAGATGCTTCTGATACTTCAATTGCCTTAACTTCCCAGCCTTTTTTCTCTAATTCTTGAAATCCGCTCCAGATTAAATCTGTAAAATCATTTCCCAATGGTGTTGTTGTTATTAAACATGCTTTTTTAGCAATTCCATCTTTACTTTCTTCACCATTTTCTTCTCCTGTAACTTCTGGTTTTCCTTGATCTACATTTGCCGGATCTGCATCTTTCTTTGTGCATGCTGTCATTGTCACTACTAGCATAATAGCCATAACTAAACTAAGTAATCTTTTCATTTGTATCTCCCTTTCTTTTAATTTTATAGTTCATCTTTGAACAGGTTTTTCGAATAAAATATAATCAAATTATAATTATCTGATTTAATTATTAATTACACTCTATCTACATCTCCTTTATACAAAGATTTTCTTATTTTTTATAAAAATAACCCTCAACATTTTGTCGAGGTTATATTTTTAACAATTTAAATTATAGAAGCTTTTATCAAAATACTTGGGAAATTACTATTTGGAGCAAATCGATTTTCCCCCACATCCCCAATTCTCACTTGGATGTTCTTCAATGATTACAGTAGTCTTAGTATAATAATCTTCATTACCTATGGCTTCTGCTAAAGCACGGCTAACTTTCTCTATTGCATCTTGTTTCATATTGCTATCCTTCAAAACTCCCTCTTTCATCTTCAATATAATTAATGGCATAATATCTGCTCCTTTCCTATACCTATTAATATAATATTTCTGCTCTTAAATATGGTCCGTTAGTAAACTTCATGAATTCGACATATATCGACATCTATTTAACATTTTTTATCATAGCATATTAATTCTAGATAGTACAATTAAATATATCTATCCTGATATTTTATCTATATATTTTATCTATATATTTTATCTATATATT
>OGSB01000193.1_pt1 | contig 44001 bp, 48 predicted proteins | sample 1573741 | NCBI WGS metagenome assembly OGSB01 (sample SAMN03295824, study PRJEB24534) | human gut metagenome | isolation source: fecal sample 5 from infant 3 | host: Homo sapiens | place: USA: Pittsburgh, PA | collected 2014-07 | reverse complement strand
AATATATAGTAAAATTATATAATAAACTATGAAAGATTCTAGTAGCTAATTAAAGGTAAATCCACAGAGAATAGACTATTGGTGAGAAGTCTATATCCTTAAGTTAGTGAATTACAGTTCTGGAGTTTCAATATTTTATTGCGTTTCCCACACGTTACGTGGTTGAGGCTTTATGCGAATTAAGGTGGTACCACGGGTTTCCTCTCGTCCTTTAGATGAGATGAAGCCCTTTTTTTATGACCTAACACAACGAACGATAGTGAGTTGATGTAGGTCAAACTCAACGAGAACCAAATTCATATGAGCGTAGCGAGTAAATGAATTTGAGTTTCGAGACTGCGGCAAATGACCTAACTTAGCGAACGACAGTGAGCTTTAGTAGGTCAAACGCAACGAACGCCAAATTCATGCGAATGATAATGAGCAAATGAATTTGTGCAGTGAGACTGCGGAAGATGACCTAACACAACGAATGACAGTGAGCTTTAGTAGGTCAAACGCAACGAGAACCAAATTCATATGAGCGTAGGTCCTATCGGACACCACTGAATTATACCCTACGGGGTAGATAGAGGTAGCGAGTAAATGAATTTGAGTTGCGAAACTGCATGATATGACATTAATAATTTAGGAGGGATATTTATGCAAAATGTATTTGATGTCCTAAAAGAAAGAGGATATATAGATCAAGCTACTTATGAAGAAGATTTAAGAGAACTACTAGGCAAAGAATCCGTTCCATTCTATATTGGGTTCGATGCTACTGCCGATAGCTTAACCTTAGGACATTTCCTACAAATCATGGTTATGATGCATATGCAGAAACATGGCCATAAACCTATAGCGCTACTTGGTGGAGGAACAACTATGATAGGTGACCCTTCAGGTAAGGCTGATATGAGAAAGGTAATGACTAAGGAAATCATTGACTACAATGCAAGCAGATTTAGAGAACAATTAGGTCATTTCCTTAATTTTAGTGAAGGAAAGGCTATAATAGTAAACAATGCAGATTGGTTATTAGATCTAAACTTTGTTAATTTTATGAGAGAAATAGGTGTTCACTTCTCAGTTAATAGAATGCTTACATTTGATTGTTATAAAAATAGAATGGAGCAGGGTCTAACTTTCTTTGAATTTGGATATATGCTTATGCAATCCTATGACTTTTTACATCTATACAGAAACCACAAATGTAAGCTGCAATTAGGCGGAAGTGACCAATGGTCTAATATGCTTGGAGGATATGAATTAGTTAGGAAATTAGAGCAAGATAAAGTATATTCCATGACATTTAAGTTGTTAACTACAGCAGCTGGAATAAAAATGGGTAAAACTGAAGCTGGTACTATCTGGCTTGATCCAGAAAAAACACCACCATATGAGTTATATCAATACATGAGAAATGTAGATGATAGAGATGTAGAAAAATTCTTGGCACTTCTTACTTTCTTACCAATGGATGAAGTAAGAAGGCTGGGAGCTTTAGAAGGATCAGAAATCAATAAAGCTAAGGAAGTATTAGCATTTGAAGTAACTAAAATGATTCATGGAGAAGAAGAAGCTAGTAAAGCTCAACAAGCAGCTCGAGCATTATTTGCAGGAGGAATGGAAGAAGGATCCATTCCATTTACAGAAATGGATAAGGCTATATTTGAAAAAGGCATTGGAATACTTGATCTATTGAAGGAACTAGAACTTACTAAATCCAATGGTGAAGGAAGAAGGCTTGTAGAGCAAGGTGGTATCACCATTGATGATGTAAAAGTAGACTCCATAGACAAGCAAGTTACCTTAGATGATTTCAAAGATGGAAAAATAATGATTAGAAAAGGTAAGAAAGTATACCATCAAGTAAGAATATAAATATCGACATTTTATAAAGAATAAGTAACAAAAACGGTGCCTGACACCGTTTTTGTTACTTATTTATTAAGTCATTAGAATTCTTTTTTTCGCTGCTTTTTTCAATTCAATCATATCATATAGCTTAGAAAGCTGACTACAACTATAGGTTAGTTTTAGAGTATGAACATCTGTTGATTCTCTCCCCATACTAATTATATTATTCCATGAAAAATCTATAATCCTATCTTTTTTGCTAATGAACGACAAATCGTCTTGTGTTAGCAAATGAGTAATGATACAAGTAGTTAGAATATCTAAGACATTCTCAAAATCATCATAGTATTCTTTAAGTACTATTAGAGCATGTAAACCTGTTATACAATGTAATATAACTATGCTTCCGGATTTAATGAAGGATGGTAATAGTATATGAAGCAAAGTTTTTACTTTTTCCTCTTCCTTCCCATCAATAACGAAGCCTAATTTAAGATACTCTTCATCATCGTAGAGTGCCCTTATCTTTTGCCCCATTGTGTTTTTAGATTCTAGTAACTCTCTTATATGTGAATTATTCATTATGCCATCCATTTCTTCTATAATTTTTAAACCACTGATTTTCCTTCTAAATAAATCTGCCTCTCTGTAAGTAGTAATATAATAAGCTAGAGATCTGGCAACCTCATCAACTAAATCTTCTTCAATCTTTAACCCTTCTACTGCATAAGCTACTCTAATTAATGCGTGAAAAAGACCAGATGACATACCTAAAGAATAGGTATTAAGTACATATCTTATAACCTCATTTATGTTCTTTTTCTGTATTTCTTTCTTTACAAGTTCTAAGCAGGATTCATATAGTTCTCTTTTCCCAAGACATTCTTCAAAGGAATTACACTGTGGATATTCTGTTTTGATTAGATCAATATTAACTATTTTCACATATGATTCAGTATAGGATTTTACCTTCTCCAAGTCTTTAGTCATTTGATATAGAGCTAGCTGTGCCATAGGTAAATGATTTACCAACCCTCTCATATATGGAGAAAATTCTTTTCCATATTCATTGATTAGCTTCCCAATACTCATACAAAGTCCCCCTTTTATATATTACAGTAATATAGTGATACCCTGTTTTTAGCATTATAAGCTAATTACTTTTTTGACAATCCCATTTTACTCTACTAGTAAGATTTATATTTCTCAAATATATGAATTAAAAAATCTTCTTATGTTTCATAAGAAGATTTTTTAATATCAATTTTTCATAATTCTTATTTTTGATTGTGGATTTTTACAAGGGATTCTAATGCTAAAATAATCTCTCTTTTTTCTCCTTCTACTGGTCCTACACCTTCCATAGCATAATCTACAATGCCTTCTTTTATATCTGATTTATATTCCACTACATTATTTAATATACTAGCAGTTTTTACACCTCTAAGTTGCCCTACTACAAATAAAGATGCTGTTTCCATATCTGATGCCAATATATTTCTGCTACTCCACTTTTCCATTATTTCATCTTCTTCATCAATATAGAAGGAATCATGGGATCTAACTAATCCATAATGATAATTATATTTTAATTCTTCACATGTATTTATAATTAAATTTGTAAGTTTAATATCTGACACTGCTGGATAGTTTGGTGAAATATACATATTCGTAGTTCCATCTTCTCTTACTGCCGCAGAGCAAATAACCAAATCTCCTAGTTTGATATTTGATTGAACTGCTCCTGCTGAACCAATTCTAATAAGATATTTTGCCCCGCAAGATATTAACTCCTCTATAGCGATTGCAGCAGATGGCCCACCTATTCCAGTAGAAGTAACGGTTATAGGTACACCTTTATAATATCCCCTTATAGTTCTAAATTCTCTATTATAGGCTATTTCCTCATATGAGTCTAAAAATTCCCCAACCTTCATCACCCTCGCTGGATCTCCTGGCAGTATTACATATTCTGATATATCCTTATCTTCACATAATATATGAGGTTGCTTCATTTTATCACCTTCTTATCTTTTGATTCGATCAAAGCTTCTAATATGGATTCTGTCAAACTAGGATGAATGACTAAATTAGATAATATTTCCTCTGCTGTTTTTTCTTCTTTTATCAAATATCCCATTAATCCAATGTATTCAGATACATTTTCGCCTACCATCCATATGCCTAAAATTTTATTATTTTCATCTAGTATGATTTTCACAAAGCCTTCTTCTATGCTTCTTGCCCAACCTCTCCAGCTATCTTTAAATGAGTAAGTTCCTAATTTATATGGAATATTATCTCTTTTTAACTCCCACTCCTGCCTGCCTACTCCAGCCATTTCTGGTAATGTGAATACTGCCCTAGGCAAAATTTCATATGATATATTTACTGAGATATTTTTTAAAATATAATCTGCTACTTTCAAACCCTGTTGAACAGCCACATGAGCCATTCCTAAAATCCCATTAATATCACCTATAGCAAAAATATTTTTTTCATCAGTTAATAAATTCTCATTCACTATAATTTTATTTTCACTGATCTTAATATTGGTATTCTCAATCCCTCTCGGAAAATTTGGTTTTCTCATAAATGTGACCAATGCCTTTTCACTTGAAATCATTCTTCCATCATCAAGTAATACTTTTACACCTGTCCGACCTACTTCTGCATTTTTAGCACCTATCCCTTTTAGTATCCTTACACCTCTTGACTTAAGATGTTCTTCTATGGGATACACCAAATCTACATCGTTCTCAAATAGAATATTGTTTTCTTTTTCTATGATGGTAACCTCTACTCCCATTTCAGCATATAAAGCTGCAAATTCTATGCCTTCCACATTTCCACCTAAAATAGTTATACTCTTAGGCATATTTTTTAAATCTATAGCCTCTCTGTGAGTTATTATATTTGTCCCGTCAATTACAATATCTTTTATACTAGCAGGTTCACTTCCTGTAGCAATGATAAAATATTCAGTCTCTATTACATCCTCTCTCAATTTAAAGGTTTCTGAGTCTAAAAATTCACCATCTCCAAAGTATATGTCGATCTTATCTTCCAATAGATTATCTTTTATTTTACTCTCTAATCTCCTTAAATCTTCGTCCCATTTTCTTATAAGATATTCCCTAGTTTTCTTTATTTCAGTATGATCATGTTTTTTTATACCTTTAAATGAATCCAATACCTTTTTTACAGGTAATGCTCCCCATCTAAGAGCAGTACCTCCAAATGAATTTTTTTCTATTATAGCTACAGCCTTTCCTTCTCTCTTTAAAGCTCTAGCACTATAATATCCTCCTATTCCTCCACCTATAACGACTACATCATATCTTTTAACTTTCAATGCTCTTTACCCCTTCACTATTTTTCTTCATTTTCGCTACTTGTCTCCTAGTTACAATAACTAATGCAAATATAGTTGCTAAATAAGGAATCATTTGAGTAAATTGAGAAGGAATTCCTATTACTTGTAATCTAGTACCTAAAGCATCAAAAAAACCAAATAATAAAGCTGCAAAAAAAGTGCCTATTGGATTAGCCTTACCAAATATTATTGCCGCTAAGGCGATAAACCCTCTATTCGCACTCATATTTTCTGTAAATAGGGTTAAATATCCTAAAGAAAGGTGAGCACCAGCTAAGCCACATAATATTCCACAAGCCATTGAGCTAATATATTTCATTTTTCTTGGACTAATTCCAGCTGTCTCCAGTGCTTTTGGATATTCTCCAGACGCACGTAACCAGATACCTTGTGGAGTCTTATATAGATATATATAAGTCAGTATTACAAAAATCCAGCTAATATAAATAAATATAGTATGATTGTTAAATATAGTATTTAATAAGGGAATATTTGCTATAAATGGAAAGCTCAATCTTGGTAAAGGTATTATATCTGGTGAAGAAAAAGCTCCTTTAACTCCAAATATGCTTCTTAATAAAAATACTGTTAGTCCTCCTGCGAAAATATTGATAGCTATACCTATTACAAATTCATCTGATTTTAGATCTATAACAAATAATGCAAATATCAATCCTATCAATAGACCTATAAATGCTGCTAAAGCTACTCCAGCAAAGGCACTACCAAAGAAGTAACTTCCTACTACACCAAAAAATGCTCCTAGGAGAATCATCCCCTCCATACCTATATTAAGTATTCCTGCTTGTTGAGTAAGTAATCCTCCTAATGCAGCTAGAATAAGTGGTGTAGCAGTTCTTATGGTATGTTGCACTAATGCTAGATTGAAAAGTTCCTTAAACATTTTCTTCACCTACCTTCCTTTGAGCAACTTTCTTCAATCTCCAATTTTTATAGATATTTTTGAATCCTGATTCCCCAGCAATAAATAGAATTATTATAGATTGAATCACTAGAACTAATTCTGATGGTATTCCTGTAGCATTCTCCATAGAAATGGAACCTGTTTTTAAACCGCCAAAGAATATGGACATTAATATTACTCCTATAGGATTGTTTCTTACTATTAGAGCTATTAACATACCATCAAATGCATATCCTGGAGATATATGCTGTAAAAATCTATAGTGAACTCCAACAACCTCAAATACTCCAGCAATACCACATAGCCCTCCTGATATTACCATGGCTATTACCATTTGTTTCTTATCCTTTATTCCTCCATATCTTCCAAATAAGCTGTTTTGTCCAACCATTTTGGAATCATATCCAAAGGAAGTTTTCTCCATTAAATAATAGATAACTATGGCGATGATACCCATATAAAATATACTAGTATTTAATTTAGATAGCTTCACTAATCGAGATAGTTGAAATTGCTCTGCTATGATTTCTGTCCCTCCCATTTTACCTTGGGATGCAGCAAATGGATAATTAACCAAATATGCAGTAAATAATGTAGCCACTGTATTTAACATTATTGTGGTAATAACCTCGTCCACCTTATACTTTACCTTTAATAGAGCAGGAAAAAATGCATAAATTCCTCCTACAACAGCTCCTGCAAGAACTGCTAAGATTATGCCAATAGGCCCTGGTAAATTGGTAAAGGTTATACCTACATAAGCAGCAGCAAATGCACCTAAATAAAGTTGCCCCTCCCCACCAATGTTTGATATGCCCGACCTAAAAGATATGGCAGTTGCCAATCCAGTCAATATTAATGGAACGGTTTTAGCAAAGGTTGTGGCTATATTATACTTTGAACCAAATGCTCCTTGTAATAAAGCACTATAACCCACTAAGGGACTTCTTCCATTTGCTATCATAATTAAAGCACCTATTAATAATGAAGCAAATATAGATATAAAAAGTGAAGTTATATATTCTAAATTTTCTTTTCCAAATATCTTTTTCATCCTATACACCTTCTCTCCAGCTACTCATATTTTTTCCCGTCATATAAAGGCCTATTTCTTGCTTTGATACCTCTCCCTCATTGAATTCACCAGTAATACTTCCCTCATAAATGGTCATAATCCTATCTGACAATCTAAATATTTCATCTAACTCTGCTGAAATCAATAAAATAGCACAACCTTCATTCCTCTTTTCAATTATCTGGCTATGAATAAATTCAATTGCTCCAATATCTACTCCTCTTGTAGGTTGGGATATAATTAATACAGGAGTATTAAAAGAGAATTCTCTAGCAATAATCATTTTTTGCATATTTCCCCCAGATAAATTCCCTGCATAAACTTCCTCTGAAGGAGTTCTTATATCAAATTTCTTTATTAATTCTTTACTTTTTCCTCTAATCTTTGATTTATTTAAATGCAATCCTTTGACTGCATAAGGTTCTTTATACTGATTCCCCATAAGTATGTTTTCTGAAATAGTTGCGTCCTTAGACATTCCCATAGCCAATCTATCTTCAGGTACATGAGCAATTCCTAGATTTCTTATATCTCTAGGAGATTTATCTGAATACTCTATTCCGTTGATAAAAATTTGTCCACAATCTTTCTCTCTAAGTCCAGTCAGTACTTCCACTAGTTCAGATTGACCATTTCCTTCTATTCCTGCTATTCCAAGTATTTCACCAGATTTCAAGCTAAGATTAATATCTTTTACAGCTAAAAGACCTCTGTTGTCTCTAGCTCTTAATCCCTCTGCTAGCAATACTTCTTTCTTTTCAGTATGTTTTTTATCTAATTTATCAAATAATATCTCTCTACCTACCATCATCTCTGCTAATATTTGTTCATTGGCATCTTTAGTATCTACAGTGCCTATCATCTTTCCTTGTCGCATAACACTTACTCTATTAGATATGGATAACACCTCTTGAAGCTTATGAGTAATTATTATTATTGTCTTACCTAATTCATCCACTAATTTTCTTATAACCTTAAATAATTCCTCTGTTTCTTGTGGGGTTAAAACTGCTGTAGGTTCATCTAAAATTAATATATCTGCTCCCTTATAAAGTGCTTTCAATATCTCAACCCTCTGCTGAATTCCAACAGATAAGGACTCTACCTTAAGCATGGGGTCAACCATTAGACCATAAGTCTTAGATAATTCTCTTGTAACTTCGATTGCTTTTTCCTTATTTACAAACACTTTACTCTTTCTAGGTTCTATACCTAATACTATATTTTCTGCCACAGTGAATGAGGGTACCAGCATAAAATGCTGATGTACCATACCAATTCCTAGTCCTATTGCATCTAAAGGACTAGTTAACTTTACAGCATTACCATTGAAATAAATTTCTCCTGTAGTTGGTTGATGAAGTCCATATAATATGTTCATCAATGTGGATTTTCCAGCACCATTTTCTCCAATAATAGCATGAATTTCTCCTTTTCTTATGTTAAGATTTATATTATCATTGGCTAATACTCCTGGAAATTGCTTCGATACATTTCTTAACTCTAAAAGTTTTTCATCCACTTAAATTGTCACCTCTCTATCTTATATAACTATTGTAAAATGGAGAAGTAGATAGCCACTTCTCCATTTTACATTATTTACCTGTCGGTACTTTAATTTCTCCACTGATGATTTTAGCTTTAATATCTTCAAGCTTTGCCTTCATATCCTCTGTTGCAAATTGAGCCATATCGTCTGTACCATATCCCATTTCTACACCATCTTGGGATAAACCATAATAAACTACTTTACCTTTTTCTATTTTATCATTTTGTATATTTTCTATGGTTTCATAAATTGATTTTCCTACTTTTTTAACCATAGAAGCAACTATAACATCAGGATTTATATGACGTTGATCAGTATCTACTCCTATGGCATATTTTCCCATTTCTTTAGCAGCTTCAAACACACCTTCACCAGTTTTTCCTGCTACTTGAAATACGATATCTGCTCCCATTGAATAAAGAGTTGTTGCATTTTCTTTACCTTTTGCTGGGTCTTCAAAGTCTTCAGCAAATAAAGTCTTAACTTCTACCTCTGGATCAATATACTTTGCACCAGCTTCATAGCCAGCTTGGAAATTTCTGATTACAGGAATATCCCTTCCTCCAACCATACCTACTAGTTTATTCTCATCTATACCTTCTATAGAAGTTTCTGTTGTAAGCATAGCTGCTAAAGCACCTGCTAAAAATGATCCTTCATTTTCTGCATAAGATACAGTGATTAGATTGTCAATTCCTTCAATTTCATTATCTACATATATATAAGAAACCTCTGGAAACTCCTCTGCAATTTCTTGTACAGCATCATAGAATTCATGTCCCACTACTGCTACGATTGAAGCATATTGTGAAGCTTGTACTAATTGATCATTTAATAATGATGCATCATTTCTACATTCATATACTTTGTATTCAATGCCTAAATCTTTTTTAGCTTGTTCTACACCTTCATGGGATGAATCATAGAATGAACGGTCACCTAAACCACCTGCTAATACTAATCCCTCTTTTGTTACATCATCAACAGCTGGCGTATCATTAGCAGCTGGTACATCCTTTGCACCTGAATCATCAGTTTTTTTGCATCCAACTAATGCTCCAGATACCATTAGCATTACTGCTAGTAGAATTATAAATTTCTTTTTCAAGGAAAACTCCCCCTCATTAATTTTATTATATAAAATCGACTTCCTTCGATTTTACTAACATAGTTATTCTTTTCTACTTAAAATTTCTTCTTTCTTTAACCCTTCTATATCAATAATATTAATAGAATTACTTGATACATCTATAATCTTACTTTCTTTTAGCTGTTGAAGTACCCTATTTATACTCCTAGATGTAACCGCAAACCGTTCACTTAGCTGCTCTTTATCTACTTCAATTTCTATCCCAACACTAGATTTAACTCCTGAATCTAATCTATATAGCAGGTAATTACATATTCTATATTTTAAGGAGTACAACGTATTTTCTCCTGCTAATCTTGATAGCTTATAAAAGCTGTCACATAATGTTCTAGTTATATGCAGAGAAAAATGTCTATCTTTATCAATCCATTTTAAAAAATGTTCTCTGCTTATACAAATTACTTGGATATCAGTTAAAGCCTCAATAGAACAAATATAAGGTTTATTATCAAAAATTTCTAACTCTCCAAAATAATCTCCTTTTTTATAAATAGCTTGAGAATACTTCTTACCATTTTCTGCAGTTAGAGATATATTAGCATAACCTTTAACTATAATATAAAAGTATTCATATTGCATATCCTGATAACAGATTATCTGTCCCTTAGAATATTCCTTGAATTCCCATCTACTTAAGATTTCATATGGACAATCTCTTAACATCTTTTTTATAGCCCTATTAGACTCAATAATTTCAATTATATGCAAAAGTCCCACTCCTTAAAGTATATAATAAAGTTCATATTATAATGAAGGACATCTGTCCTAAAAAGATATAAATTTCTTATAAATTATATCATATTTAAAAAAAAGTAGGAATTGTGTCCTACTAATTATTGAAATAAAAAAGATCTGCCTAACTTTTCCTTTAGACTGATCTTTTTTGAAGTATTATTATTATCTGAAAACTATCTCTCCATTATTTATTGATTCAACAATAGCTAAGGATTCTAGCTTTATTCCCTGTTTTCTTATCTTATCTCCACCTTTTTGAAATCCCTTTTCTATTACAATACCTACACCTACAGTATTACATTTTGCTTTATCTATTATATCTATTAGACCTTCAGCAGCCTTTCCATTCGCGAGAAAATCATCTATTATCAATATATTTTCTCCTTCATTTAAATATCTTTTAGATACTCTTATAGTGTAAGTTTTATCTTTTGTATATGAATATACAGAGCTTTCATATGTATTCTCATCTAAGTTTTTTGAATCTGTTTTCTTTGCAAAGACTACAGGTACTCTAAAATGTTGAGCTGCAATAACGGCTATTGCTATACCTGATGCTTCTATAGTAAGGATTTTATCTATTTTTTCCGATGCAAATCTGGCTTTAAATTCCTTGCCTATTTCATTTAATAAATCTATATCTATTTGATGATTGAGAAAGCTATCTACCTTTATAACATTACCCTCTCTAAGTGTGCCATCTTTAACTATTCTTTGTTTTAGTAATTCCATTTCTTCACCTCAAGGATTATTTTATATTATCCTATAATAATTACTGAATTTATGCAAGAAATTTTATATTGTCATCATGCTCTTTTGTGATATAATATACGATAAAAAATATAAGGAGTGGATATATTGGCTAGATTAATCGGTGAGAGAATTATGTTAAGAGAGTATAGAAAAGAAGATTTAACTTGTATAAGAAAATGGGTGAACGATATTGAAATCACAAAATATTTAAGTAATATATTTCTATATCCACACACTTTAAATGAAACTGAAAATTTCTTAAGTTCTATGTTACAAGGTAATTCTAATATCAAAGGTTTTATTATAGCAGAAAAAGAAACTGAAGAATATATTGGACAAATTGACTTAATAAAAATCGACTGGATTAATAGAATCGGTACCTTAGGTATTGTAATAGGTACTAAGGATAATTTAGTAAAGGTTATGGAACTGAAGCTATTAAATTGATACAAGAATTTGCATTTAATAGGCTAAACCTTCATAAATTAGATTTAGAAGTAAGATCTTATAATGAAAGAGCTATTCGTTGCTATGAGAAATGTGGGTTTAAGGAAGAAGGCAGAATAAGGGAAAATTTCTTTACAGATGGAAAGTATACAGATACTCTGTTTATGGGAATATTAAAAAGAGAATATGAAAATATTTAATATATTAATTACTAGGAAATGGAGATAATATTAGATGAATAAACTTATTATGATTCTACTAGTATCCATGACAATAGGTGTTCTCTATAGCTATGTTGCTACAAAATTTACTATGAATAAATTAATATTATATTTACCATCATATATTGGAATAATACTGATTGTATATATGTTTACTCTTTACAGTCCTGAAAACACTGGATTTGCAGACTTGGCTAGAATTATTTCAGTAATGCTGCTATTATCAATGATTATAGGTAATACCTTCTCTGGACTTATTATAGATAGAAAAAGAAAAAGACAAAATTAAATGAGTCATTTTTCATGACTCATTCTTTATTTTTTCTATTTTTGATCTTTATATCCTTCCCTAATTAATCGATACTCCCCAGTATCTTCATTCAAATCATAAATATTAAAGTTTGTTCTTATATCAAATCCTTCAAGATGAGTTGCTAAGTTTATGGAGGCTGATCCATCTTCTCCACTTATTATCCTATGAAATACATTTGTTGTCCAAGTAATTAATCCACCGCCTTCCACTATAAGTTCACCATTATGTTCTATATAATCTGGAGTAATTATAAACTTTTCTATCCTTCCATGCTCTTTAGTATATAACTCTACATACCTTTTTCCATGAAGTACAAATAAGTTATCTTCTTGATGTGGATGCATATACCAAGGTCTTGCTACTTCTCCAACTGTTCCAGGTGAAATAGCTCCTCTCCTATGTAATACCCTATCTATGGCATCAACCTTTGGAACCATAGATTTTCCCATTACATCAAAAGCAACCCCCTCTGTCTTTCTAAATTCCTTTAGTTTAATAATTTTAAAAAAATTCTCTACCTCTCTTACAATATAGCTCATAAAATCCCCCTTATAATAAAATCTATATTCTAGCCATACCTGTTTCTTTAGCCGCCTTAGAAACAGCTTTGGCAATTTTATCTACGACTGTTTTATCGAAAATATTTGGAAGAATATTTTCTTCATTTAACTCTTCTTCTTTAATAGCACTAGAAATAGCATAAGCTGCCGCTAACTTCATTTCTTCATTAATATCTCTTGCACGTACATTTAATGCACCTTTAAATATCCCAGGGAAAGCTAGAACATTGTTTACTTGATTTGGATAATCAGATCTCCCTGTACCTATGATTCTTGCACCAGCTATTTTTGCATCTTCTGGCATTATTTCAGGATTAGGATTTGCCATAGCAAGTACTATTGGGTCCTTATTCATATTTTCAATATCCTCTTTCACTAATATATTCGAGGTTGACACTCCAATGAAAATATCAGCATTCCTTAAAGCTTTTTTCAAGCCTCCTTTCACTTTTTTAGGATTAGTTATTTTAGCTATTTCTTTTTTATATCTGTCTAAAGAAGAATCATCATATTCCAATATACCTTTTCTATTACATATAATTATGTTTTTGAATCCATCCTCCATTAGCAGCTTAGCTATGCTAATCCCAGCAGCGCCAGCTCCATTTATTACGATGGATATATTATCCTTCTTTTTATCTACTATTTTTAGAGAATTTATTATAGCGGCTAAAACTACAACTGCCGTGCCATGTTGGTCATCATGAAATACTGGTATATCTAGTTCTTTTCTAAGCCTTTCTTCTATTTCGAAACATCTAGGAGCAGAGATATCTTCTAAATTTATTCCACCAAAGGTAGGAGATATATTTTTTACCGTAGAGATAATATCTTCAATCTCTTGGCTTTTCAAACATATAGGAATTGCATCTATATCTGCAAAGGTCTTAAACAAAATAGCCTTTCCTTCCATTACAGGTAATCCTGCTTGGGCCCCTATATTCCCTAACCCTAATACAGCAGAACCATCAGTCACTACTGCCACCATATTCCCTTTATTAGTATATTCATATACTAAATCTAAATTCCCCTTTATCTCAGTACATGGAGCTGCCACTCCTGGTGAATATGCTATACTTAAATCTTTATAATCTTTTATTTGAACTTTACTTTTGATTTCTAATTTACCTCTATTGCCTTTATGTAATTCTAAAGATTCTTTCTTTAAATCCATTTAATCTCTCCTCCCCACAAGATTATTCTATGATATTCCTATACCCAAAATTCTCATATATTAGTATTTTAGTAAATAAAAAGGATGGAATTAAATCCATCCTTTTTATACAATTATATTTTAGTTATAAATCTAATTCATTTAATATGTCTCTAAGCTTCTTTAGCTCTTCTGCGGAAAAAGTGACTCCCTTTCCCATCTTTAGATGATCAGGGTCCCATTCCCTTATATCATATTTTGCAGGATAATCGTTCCATGATACTAAATTGAGTTCCTTTGTCCAGCCTTTTGCTGATTCTGATAATATTCCTAAGTTTTCTTTTATTTCATATTTTACTTCAGCCACTATATTCCTCCTTATTATTTTCTCAATATATTTTCATTGTATTTTTATCTAGTTTATCTCTATTATAGTAGCTACGTCAATATCAATTTTCTTTAATAAGCTACAATATATTATTTTTCATTATATCATTCTTTTATCCTATATCTTCATTAATTTTATGGGTATAATATAAGATAACATTATAAAATAGAAAAGTTAGGTGATGTTATGTGCGGTAGATTTTCTTTAGATGTTAGTATAGATGTATTAATAGAAAGATATAAAGCTATAAAAAACATGGAGGAATTTAAATTACCAGATGAAATATTCCCCACAAATACAGTTCCTATTGTAATAAATAAAGATAATATTCAATTATCAATGATGAAATGGGGATTTATGCCTGAGTTTACTAAAAAACCTATAATAAATGCAAGAGCTGAAACAGTAGATATCAAACCATTGTTTAGAAATTCCTTTTATAACAAGAGATGCTTAGTCCCTGCAACCAGTTTCTTTGAATGGGAAAATTTAGATGGAAAGAAGATTAAAAGAAGAATCTCCGTTAAAGAAGAAAACATCTTTTCCTTAGCTGGTTTATATAATATTTTTAGAAATAAAAATGGTCAAGAACAAGAATCTTTTACAATAATAACTACAGATGCTAATGAGGATATGAAAAAAATCCACCATAGAATGCCTGTAATTTTACCTAAGGAAATGGAAGAATATTGGCTAGATATAAACTTTAGAAATTTAGATACTCTAAAATCTATGATGAAACCTTATGATGGAGAGATAACAATAGTCTAATAGTTTTGTAGAATATACAAAACTATTAGACTATTGTTCATTTATCTAGTATATGTTCTTAAAACACAAATACCAATCAACACAATAATATCCTTCTTCACCACTTACCCTTCTAAGAAGTTCTTCATAAGTTGTAGGTGCTGGTACTACTACTGGCTGTCCTGGAAGCCAATCTGCTGGAGTTGCTACTCCATACATATCAGTTGTCTGTAAAGCTATTAAAAGCCTTATTATCTCAGGTATATATCTTCCATTGGTCAATGGATATACGAGTATTGCCCTGATAATCTGTTTATCATCTATTATAAACACATTTCTTACTGTAGTATTTGTGCTTACACTTGGAGCAATCATTCCATACATTTTAGAGATACTCATATCTTTATCCGCTATTATTGGAAAAGGAATCTGAATTCCCGTATTTTGATAAATATTATAAACCCATGCAAGATGTGATGGATTTCCATCTAAGCTAATTCCTAGAAGTTGTGTATTTCTCTCCACGAAAGAATCATATTGCCTTGCAAAAGCAATAAATTCTGTGGTTCACACAGGAGTAAAATCTCCTGGATGAGAAAATAGCACTATCCATTTTCCTGCATAATTAGATAATTTTATAGGACCAAAGGTTGACATCGCAGTAAAATCTGGGGCCTTCATCCCTAGAGTTAAACATCCATTTTCACTCATCTTCTCACCACCATTTTTTTATTATTCCATATATAATATGAATCCTGTACTATAGTGGTGAGTGAAGAGGTTCTTCGTTTTACTTATATATTCTTTATCTCCTATAGTTTAATATCAATCCCTTTAGTCTTTTCTTTATCTGTGGCCAATTTGGTAATATCATCATTGTCTTTTATATTCTTTTTACTATAATCTTCTTCAATCTTATTTACTGCTTCCATAAAGTATTCACCGTAGACTTTATCAATTTTGTCAAAGGCAATCTTTGCTTCTACCCTAGCCTGTAATATTATTTCCCTGGCTTCCTTTTTAGTTTTAGCAGTTTTTATTCTGCTCTCTATTTCTTTTCGCCTTTTACTTGCTTGCATCGCTTTTTCAAGCTTATCAGGTGCCATTTCCATAAGCATCGCTCTTTCTTCTGCTGTAATATTTTCACCTCTTGCAATCTTTTTAGCAATTTTATCTGCAATTATATCATCTCTAATCTTCTTACTCATCATATCTCCTATATTTCCACCATTATCTACTTTTTTATCCTTATTTTGTTTTATATTAAATCCAAATATATTTTGTCCCGATGTAATTGTCTTACTATTCCAAGGTTTAAATCCTATATTTCGTTTGTTATTTTGCATAAGATTGTTAAATTTAAATTGACTCCCTGTTATTCTCATATGATCAACCCCCTTCTCCTATCCTATAAATTATATATCGGCAGGAAAAGAATATAGGTTAAATTTGAACACTAGTTGATTTTAAGAAGTCTATAGAACTTTTATAGAAAATGAAATATTATGAAATCTATACCTGTTTTCAAAGCAAATAAATAAAGCCTATCCCTTATTATAAAGAATAGACTTTATTGCATCAATATTAGTTTTACATTCTTTTAGATATAATCCACATCTAAGTTAAACACTATAGCCTTTTGTCCTAATAATTTGTCTTGAGACTTTCCAACGAAATCATCACCAAACATTGAATATAGCTCACCTGATATAGTAAGTTCAGGAAGTCGTCCTAATAATTTTTCTCCATCAGTTAAGAATGCTAATTGAACAGGTGTCCCAAATACTCCTTCTTGGGTAAAATCTCCACCGGAAGCTATTAGAACTGCTATGCCCAGCTGCCCATTTAGTAATTCCTTTAAAGTTTTATCGCTAGATTTTACAACAAGATTTCTAGGTGCCAAAGAGGGAACCTTATCATATTCTGCTGATGCACTTCCTGTAAGCGGTAAGTTAAATTGTGATGCAGTTTTTTTATCTGTATATGGGGTTATTATTCTTCCATTTTCAATTAAAGTATATTTATAGTCAGGATTTACTACACCCTCTGCATCAAAAAACTCAACTCCCGATAACTCTTCTTCCTCTGCACTTTGATATAATGTAAATTTATCGCTGAATTTTTTCTCTCCTATGAAATCCTTAAACAATGAAGCACCTGTGCCCACCTTATATCCGTTCATTTCCTCTACTACCTTCATTAAAGTAAGTCCATCATCTGCTATAAAGACTACAGGCCGTTTTCCTTTAGAAGGTAGCTCAATCTTGTTCTTATAAGCTGTTAGCATTCCCCTTATATTGTTTAAAATCTTATCTCTGCTATATTCCCTATCTATATAGGTTGAAAGAGCATCAAATACATTCACCGAATTCTTTTCTTTTATTACAATTGATGCTACAACTACTCTATCTATATGAGTTAAATCGATCCCCTTATTATTTATCAATTTAGTTTCAAAATCTTTGATATAGATATTATTTGAAAAAATGAAGTCTGGAAATTCTTTCTTTAATATTTCAAGTAATTCTTCTACTTCTTTTACAAATTCCTCATGAGACAATGTTTCTTTTCTATAGTCTACTTTTTTCACAAGATTAGTGGATGGCTCGTAAGGGTACGGTATTTCAAGCCTTAAATTCTCAATTGCTCTTTTTTCCAGCTCAAGTTCATCTACTTTTCCCACAGCTCCTGCGATACCAACAAATCCATTTTCATATACTCTAAACCCTGTTTTAGTAATATCTTTTTTCCTTACAGATTTTATATTTGATTGAAGAATATTTATACTTATTTCCTTTAAATTCTTAATATATTTTTCTTTAATCATAGAAATCCCTCCTCACTGTACCGTAATATTTTTTACCCTAATATAAGGACCTCCCATACCTACTGGAAGTGGCCATTGTTCAAATTTTCCGCAACCTCCCAATGAGAAAGAAAGAATTTCTATTTCTTTTGAGATGCCATCTATTTCATATAAAGTCTCCATTACATTTCCACTAATAACTGCAACATTTACAGGCTCTGCAATCTTTCCGTCTCTTATCATATAAGCGATACTAGGTGCCATGGTAAATGTAGACATACCTGAACCATGTTTTATATCTTCAACTAATATACCTTCTTCTACCTCTGAGATAAGTTCTTCTTTAGTTTCATCTCCAGCTTCAATATAAGTGGTAGTCATTCTCACTATAGGTTCAAACTCAAAATTCAACGCTCTTGCATTACCTGTTGTATTCTCTTTAAGAGATTCAGCTGTTACACTACTATGAAGCCTGCCTGAAAGAATTCCATCTTTAATTAAATAAGTTTTATTATGCTTAGTACCTTCATCATCAAAAGGAACAAATCCACTTCCTGGAATATCTCCCCTATCAACTATAGATAGATTATCTACTCCTACTTTTTTACCAATAGTCCATTCTTTCATCATGGTTTCATCTCCAACCATAAAATCTGCTTCAGATTTATGTCCAAAGCTTTCATGAGTGAATACTCCCGTTGCAATAGGTGAGAATATAACAGTGTATTTACCTGGATTAATAGGCTTAGCACCTTTAGTATAAATAATATCTTTATCTATCTTATCTTTAAGTTTCTCATGCAATGCTTTAAGTTCATTAAAATCTATAGTAGTCTTATCATAGCTACTATCTAGAGTCTTGCCATCTACATTTAGAGAATATCTGAATGCAACAGCACATGTCTGATAATCAAATTTTAAATCCGCACCTTTGCTTGAAAAAAACTGTTTTGTAGTTTTATGGTCAATATATATTGCCCTCCACATTTTTATTTCTTGTGTATCCTCTATAATTGAAAAATATGACTTCAAAAGATTAAGTTTTTCCTCTTGGCTTATATTTAATATATCATTTTCTTTAAATTGTAGAAATTCTCCCGTATTAATCTCAAATTTTTCAACTACAGGATTTTCATTAATTTTTTTATTTTCCTTAGCCATAAGTGCAAGTTTATTTATTTCTTCCTGAATATTATCTGTATCTGTAGTTGAACTGTAGTACCACCTTTGTCCATCAAATATTCTAATGAATCCCCCTTTATGATTTCTTCTTAGATTTTGTCTTAGCTCCCCATTTTGGTAGGTAATTTCACTGATAGAAGTATCTTCTAATCTTACATCTGTATAAAGATTCTCTGGAAAAATATACATCTAATCCCTCCCTAAAGTCTATAGTTGATTAAATATTACCAATATTACAAAATATTGTCAACGTACATTCTCTATGATCCCAGCTGTTGATATCATACCTTGACGCCTTATAAATTATATATCAATAGAAAATAGAATATGCTACATCGATTATGTATTATTGCTACTCTTCCCCATAAGATATATAATAATCTTGAAAGGAGCGTGTTTCTTATGCTTGCAATTAGTTGTGAAGAAATGAAAGCTATGGACTTCTACGCCATAGAGAAAATTGGCATTCCCAGCATAGTTCTAATGGAGAATGCTGCTCTCAGAGTAATAGATAATATTGATTTAGATAGGATGAACAGTATTACCCTAATATGCGGAGTTGGGAATAACGGTGGAGATGGTCTGGCTATAGCTCGTCATCTTATAATAAATAGAAAAAATGTGGATTTATTTATTGTTGGTAATTTAGACAAAGGAACCAAGGACTTTAACATTAATTTAAATATACTTAAAAACATGGAGCTAAAATTTATTCATATAACTGGAGAAAAAGAGCTAGAAATTCTTAAAAAATCCTTAGTAAAAAATGATTTAACTATAGATTCAATATTCGGAATTGGACTAACTAGAGATGTTGAAGATATTTATAAAGAGGTAATTTCTTTAATCAATCATTATTCGAATAATATTCTTTCAGTTGATATTCCTTCTGGGTTAGATGGAGATACAGGAGAAATCCTTGGCATTTCTGTTAAATCAAATAAGACTATTACCTTCCACCTAATTAAAAAAGGATTATTAGAATCTAAAGAATATACTGGAGAAATAATAGTGGAACCTATTGGAATACCTGAAAAGGTTACTAAGGTTATATTAGAAAGGATGGATTAATCCATCCTTTCAATTTGTAATCTCAATTTGACACATCTTCATCGCATTTAAGGCATTTTGGTGGCTTTCGGGAGTCACTCCTGCACAGCACTTTGCATCTACTGATATTTTCACCTCTGGTAGAAATGCCTTGATTAGAAGTGCATTGGAAATTACACAAATGTCAGTACAAAGACCTATTAGCTCTATTCCTTCTATTTTGTCTTTTTTATCTATTTCTATCAATTCTTGGACTAGTTCCTTTGAACAAAAGGTATCTTTATTATAAATATTAGTCTGAGCATCTTCGATTAATTCTTGAATATTTTTATGTAATTCCCATCCAGGTGTACCCTCTATACAATGCTCTACAGGCAACTTTTTTCCTTCTTGAGTAGATAAATAATCCTTGTTATGAGTATCCTTTGTATATATTACCTTACCTTTAAATTTCTTTATTTTTTGAATTACATTTGGGACAATATTAACTGCCTCTTTTGTACCTAATGCCCCATCTATAAAATCATTTTGCATATCGACAACAATTAATACCTTGTTCATTTTATTTTCCTTCCTTTCTATCTATTTTAATCTTTAGATATATGAACATCCACCAATTAACATACCAAATGCAATTGTAATAGCAGCCATTATTAAAGTTGCCCTACAAAAATTTTGTAAGTTTTTATTTGTTCCACTGCTAAATGCCCATAAAACATACATTAATATATTTAGGATGGGAACAGCAAGTATAATTAGTACCCCTATCCATTCTCCAATAGTCATTACATTATCATTATTCTTAGACTCTGGACTCTCCCAAGGTTTATTATAATCCTGAGACAAATTCTTCTCCCCCTTACCCCATTTTATTAAGCCTATTTAATCTATTCTATATAAATTTAAAAATTCCTTCTTTTTTCCTATATTTTTTACATATAAAAAGGATGGAGTAATCCATCCTTCTATATACCTATCTTATCTAATTCATCTAATTTATATTGTTTTATTATATTCATTAACTTTATAGGATATCCAGAATCTGTTGCATATCCTGCCCTTCTTAATGCCCAAGCTCCTTGAGTACTATTATGCATCACTTCTCTAAAAATACCATATCTCTCAGCTTTGAGAAGCAACTCTTTATGGTTTGCCCAACTTTCATTGATATTGTTATAAGCTCTAAATTCAGCATCAATTCTAAATTTAGTTCCGTTATATTCTTCCCATGTATTGGATATAACAGATCCCGCTGTTCCTTTTCCTTTAATTCCAAAGAGATTATTAGAAAATTTACCAGTATACTTATCTACAGGTACAGATTGTCCCCATCCTGTTTCTAGTATAGCTTGTGCCGTTTGTAACGAAGCAGACATTCCTGTATTCTTCCAAGATTCCTTTGCTAAATTAGATGCCACTCCTAAAAACTTATCTTTAGCAACAATTGGTTTTGGTCCATAAACTTTTCCCAAGTAAATTTTGATTGGAATTTCTTCACTCTCAATAGTTTTACCATTATACAAGCCCATGGCTTTAATATGACTATAACCTAACATTTCTTTAGTAGGTACAAATTTATATTCTACAGAAGGATTTTGCCCAGACCCTAAGACCTTTTTTGTTCCTTTAGCTGGGTTTATTAGGATATAATCCACACTAGCTATTCCAACATTACTCAATGCTTTTAATTTTACTTCTGATGTAATTACTTGTTTTGGTCCCACGCCTTCTAGAATTAAATTAGGCTTTCCAGATAATTTAACCGTGATACCTTGTGTCTGATGAATTATTCCTAAAGTATCTTTTACTCTAACTAGAAGTTCCTTAGTACCTGAATACTCTGGACCTGGAAACCATTTATAACTTCCATAACCTTGCTTTTTAAGTACTTCTTCTACTCCAGTATTTGGATCTCTTAGGATATATTCTGTTTCAGTAACATTAAAATTCCTAGTGGCAGATAGATTAACTGGTTTATTTATGGTCATATCCTTTGTAATCCCTGAGAATCCTAATTTATATGGAACTTGGACTTTAACATTAATGTATTCGCTAGAATAACCTTTATTATTCTCATCATACGCAATGACTTTAATTGAATAATTTCCACTTTCATCTACCATAGGCGACCAATTATATGGTCCCCATGGATCTAACTCCGTTGTTAAATTGGTTTTATTTTTATTCAAATTAATTATTTCATATTTTACATAAGATGCCAAAAAATTAATATTAGCGGATAAAGATATATTGCCATCTATCACTTGTCCATTTTTTACTCCATTTAAGGATATACTAGGTAATATATCAATATTTACAATTATAGAATCACCTGAAAGAAAATTCCCTCTATTATCATAAATAGCAGCTACAAGAATCTTCTTTCCGTTATCATCTAAACTTGGTAACCATGTATATTTTCCTGTCAAATTACTTCCTCTAGCTATAACTTTTCCCCTAGCAGTTTTAGGATCTAATAGCAAATATTTTATTTCTACACCATTTTTAGGCATACTATTAGACGCTTTAATTTGTAAATCCATTTTTCCCTTAACAGCTTGTCCTGAATTAACTGTCGAAATCTTTTCTTGAAAAAAAGTCTGAAAACTGGATTTGATTTTAGAGCTTACTTTGACAGCACTGTTAGTACCATCCCATTCGATACCAACACCTAAGGCAGTACCTACCAATCGTAGTGGTGCATAGGTGCTACCATTTATTATTATAGGTGGAGTATCCGATAAAAAATATCTTTCGTCTCCATCTATATATTGTACTAAATAACTATCTATCCTCAAAACTATTGTTTTATTATCTTTTTCAATTTTAACAGTCTTATCATCATTGTTCCAAGTAACCTTTGCTCCTAATTCTTCTGATATAAAACGTACAGGCACTAAAGTTCTGCCGTTTCTCACTGCTGGAGCTGCTGAAGAAGATATATCCCTCCCGTCTATTATTAATTTAATAGTGCTTGCAGCTAATGACTTATTATCTACAGCTCCCAGTATCAATAGTATCATTAGAATAACAACCATTTTTATGTTAAATATGCCTTTTCTTATTTTCATTTTTTCTCCCTTCTTCCTCAATCATATATAGCCTATTTTATTTCTTCAAAAGCCATTTTAGGTTGATTGCAAGTAGGACATTTCCACTCCTCTGGCAAATCTTCAAAAGCAGTATTAGGCACTATATCATGTAACTTATCTCCTCTTTCAGGTCTATAGGTATAACCACATACTGTACATTTATAATCTTTCATATTATCATCTCCATTATTATTCTTATATCCATTATTACATATATTCAAGTATTTACATATCTTATTCTAATGAGGTTATTCTATGAAGCCCTTTTCTTTCATCTTATGAGCATTATTAAACAGTGCCATTCCCGTCTTCATTCTCTTAAAATTGAATTTTTCGTAAAAAGATTCTTTCCCAGGTGAAGCATATAAAATACAATTGCAATTGGGAACTCCTTCTAAAATCTTATTCATAATAATTCTTCCTATACTTTTTCCTTGATATTCAGGGGATACTGCTATATCATAAATTGCAGCTTGATAGACTCCATCGGAAATTGTACGGCCAAATCCAATTAACTTCTCTTCATCAAAAACGAATACAACTCTATAGCTATTTTCAAAAGCCTTCTTATGAATATCTCTGTCATAATTAGCCATTCCAACTGCTTTCAATATCTCAACTACATTTTCCCACTCTATATTTGAGCAATCATACTGAAATCTGAATTTCATTCACTTTGCCTCCTGAAAACCTTAAATTAATAATATTTTAATGATAAAACTAACATTTGGAATATTGCTCACACCATATCATATGATCATTAACCATACCTATGGCTTGCATGAAAGCATAGCAAATTGTTGATCCCACAAATTTAAATCCATGAGCATATAAATCTTTACTTATAGCATCAGAAAGCTCTGTTGTCGTAGGTACTTGGGATAATTCTGTCCATGTATTTGTTATTGGACGATTATTGATGAATCTCCAAATATAACTATCAAAAGAACCATACTCTTCTTGAATACGCAAAAATGCTTGTGCATTACTTACTAGGGCATTTATCTTAGCTTTATTACGAATAATACCTGGGTTGAGCAATAACTGTTCCTTTTTCTCTATGCTATATTCAGCAATTATTTTAGGATTGAAACCATCGAAGGCTGTACGCATTGATTCTCTTTTATTTAGAACTGTAGTCCAACTTAATCCTGCTTGCATACCTTCTAATATAATCATTTCAAACAATAGATTATCATCATGAACTGGTTTACCCCATTCTTTATCGTGATATTCAATGTCTAAATCTTTTGTTGCCCATGGACATTTCTTGACTTCCATATAAATTCTCCTTATATTAAATTATTCTTAATCATTATCATACTAAGACGCTCTTCCATTCATCTTCCTTAAATCCAACCAAAACATCATCTTCGCATATAACAATAGGTCTTTTAACAAGCATACCATCTGTTGCTAAAAGTATAATCTTTTCATCCTCGGACATATCCAACAACTTATCCTTTAAACCTAGTTCCTTATACAGATTGCCACTTGTATTAAAAAGTTTCTTAATAGGATATTTACTTTTAAATATCCACTCTCTTAACTCATTTTCAGTGGGACTGTTCTCCTTGATATTTCTTTCTTCATACTCTATATTATTTTCATCTAACCATTTTTTAGCCTTTTTACAGGTACTGCATTTTGGATAACATATAAATAAATATTTCATAAGATCCTTGTATGATATAGTCAACGACTAAAATCATACTCTCCTTTCTTTTTTATTATAATTATCCGCTATAATTAAACTAGACACTGTGGACTTTTAATTTGACCTTATAGCTTGACTATTTGAAGGAGTGTATTGCCACTGTCTTATTTAAATCATTTATAGTTGGATAAGTTTTAAACTTTTATCTCCCGCAAGGCTATGAGAATAAGACTAGGTGGATCAAAACAGTTGTCAATTTATCTCTAAGGATGTGGTTTTATGATTTATGTTGGCATTGATATTGCCAAACAAAAACACTTTGCCGCTGCTATGACTGCTGATGGTGAAGTCTTAATTCAACCTTTTGGGTTTACTAATGATTCGGAAGGTTTCTCTTTGTTAGTGTCCAAACTCAAGATCCTTGATCAGGAAAATTTTCTAATTGGACTTGAATCAACTTCTCATTATGGAGAAAACCTTATTTGTTATCTTTACAATATGGGTTATCATATTGCTGTTATCAACCCTATCCAGACTGCTACCTTAAGAAAGTCAAATATTCGTAAAACTAAGACTGATAAGGTTGATACTATCTTAATCATTAAATCAATGATTTTAAACAACCATAGGATTTTTACTCAGGATGATATTGATTCAATTCGCTTAAAAAGCCTATGTCGTTTTAGAGAGAAAACTAAAAAATCTAAAGCAAGACTTAAAATTCAGCTCGTATCGTATGTTGATATTATCTTTCCAGAGTTACAATACTTTTTTAAATCTGGTCTTCATATCAATACTTGTTATGAGCTACTTAAAAAACATTCTAATCCAAATGATATAGCTGCCTTACACCTTACTTATTTAGGTAATCTTCTTAAAAAGGCCTCCCACAGCCGATTTGATAAAGAAGAAGCTATTGCTTTAAAAGGTCTGGCTAAATCATCGGTAGGCACTGGCGATGCCCATTTATCTATTCAAATAACCCAAACGATCTCTCAAATTGAGTTATTGGAAAAGCAAATTAATGAATTGGATGAATCCATCAAATCTATTATGCTTGAAATGGATTCTGTAATCTTGACTGTTCCTGGTATTGGATTTCTTAACGGTGCTATGATTCTTGGTGAAATTGGAAATATCTCTAGATTTTCCAATCCTTCAAAGCTTTTAGCATATGCCGGCTTGGATCCTACTGTTAATCAATCTGGTCAATTTAATGCCAAAACCACTAGAATGTCAAAGCGTGGCTCAAAGTTGCTGCGTTATGCCTTAATAAATGCCGCTTGGAATGTTTCATTAAACAACAAGACATTCAATGATTACTTTATGCTTAAAAAATTTCAAGGTAACAGCCATTATGCAGCTCTCGGCCATGTTGCTCATAAGTTGGTTCGTGTAATATTTAAAATACTAAAAGATAATGTTGCCTTTAATTTAGAATAATTTTTAGAAAAATATATTTTTTAAAAGCATATTTTAAATAGGCTTATTTTGTCATGCCTTTTTTAGATATAATTATTTTTAAAAAAATTTATCTTTTTTATCTTGACAATTCATAGTTGGTCTCCTTATTGCATACTTTTTCGTCCTTCAAATATTTCCTACTAATTAAACAATTTAATATTAATTTTATAATAACATATTTATATTCCTACATCAATTTGTACCCTATTTTATCAAAGAATAGACAAAGAACCCCTTATCTTTTTGATTATATATTTCTTATATTTAGAATTTCCATTATCCTAGTCTTCTCCTATAAAAAATCATTTTGTACTGATTCATATAAGTTTTTTTATTATAATATATAAATAATAAATACGGTTTTTATTTTGTTATAGAGAAAAGAAATATATTCATCTTTTCCAATATCCTAAGATATATAATAACCTTAAAATGAGTGTTTAATTATGTTTATTATCGAATTGTAAGCAAATGAAGGCAATGGACTTCTATGCCATAGATAATAGTTGAAGATTTAGAAAAGGATGGATTAATCCATCCTTTTCTAAATTTTCTTTTTTATCCCTTTGAAGGCACAAAGGGTATTATCCTTGCAGCTAAATTTGATATAGGCATAGATTGAAGAATTATTTTACCAGGGCCTATCAATCTTACAAGGAATAAACCTTCACCGCCAAATAAGATATTTTTAGCTCCTTTAATCGTTTCTATTTCATATCTTACGCTTTCCTCGAATAAAAATACATGTCCTTGGTCTACTAGCATAGTTTCTCCTGATCTTAAATTATATTCAATCAATGAACCATCAGCCTCTAAAAATAACTCCCCATGTCCAGAGAATTTTTGCAATATAAAACCTTCTCCACCTAATAATCCTGATGAAAATTTCTTGGTAAATACGGTTTGAAATTCAACACCTGTCTCTGATGCAAGATAGGCAGATTTCTGTCCAATTAAGGTTTGACCTTCCATTTTTATGTTTTTTATTGTTCCTGGTAATGATGAAGCAAATACAATTTCTTGATTATCAGTTTTCGCTGTATAAAAATTCAAAAACATACTTTCACCTGAAAACATTCTAGCTATACCTTTCATTATGCCACCTGATGTTACCTCTACATCAAAACCATCTGTCATCCATGACATTGATCCTGCACTGGTTTTAATAGTCTCTCCTCTATTTAATATACATCTAAGTATTGGATAATCTCCTTCTATTGAATACTTCATATCTACACCTCCATTAATAATTTTTATTAATTTATACCCTCGATTGTAAATTAATTATAATAACTTAACTGACTTTTATTTTTTGTCTAGTCACTATTTATTTTACTCCTACTCTATATTACCATTTTTAAATTCACCATGCTATAATATATTTATGAAAGTAAAAATAAGGAGGGCTATTATGTTAGATTTATTGATGAATAGAAGAAGCATTAGAAGATATAAGAATCAAGAACTAGAGAAAGAAATCTTAGATAAAATATTGCAAGGTGCTTTAACTTCTCCTTCCGGGAAAAATAAAAAACCTTGGGAATTAGTTGTCGTAAATAATAAAGAAATCCTTGAAAAGCTAGGTACTTCTAGGGGTGGAGCTTCACACCCTATATCAAATGCAGAATTAGCAATTGTAGTTTTAGTAGATCCTAATATTACAGATACTTGGATAGAAGATGCTTCTATTATTGCTACTGTGGTACAGTTAACATCAGAATCTTTAGGACTTGGCTCATGTTGGATACAAGTAAGAAATAGATTGACTGAAGATGATCAAAATGTAGAAGATTATGTAAAAAAACTTTTAAATATCCCCGAGAAATATAATGTAGAAACTATGATTACACTAGGCTATCCAGATGAAGAAAAAAAGCCTCATGATACTGAGACTTTACCTTATGATAAAATTCATTATAATGGATTCAATAAAGCAAAATAAATTCCAAAAATCTCCTTATCCATAGGTAAGGAGATTTTTTAGTAAAATTAAAACTAAGTAATGATTTAACTTATTTATTACTTTTCTATTTCCATTTCTAGAAGGGCCATTCCAAGAGATTTTCCATGCTTATCTACAGCAAGACTTCTTGTAACCCCTCCACCCAAAGATTCTTCGAGTACAAAATTAAATGCACAAATATTATCAAGTTCATACCTTCTTACTTCACCAAAACAAATTTCAGAAAAAAATTCTTCTACTCTTTTTGCAGTTAAAAATTCTTTAAGCATAGGGTAATCTTTTTCGTCATATGGAATAACAGCAATATTTGACATATTGCCTTTATCTCCAGTTCTAGTGTGAGCTATTTCTTTAAGTTTCATGTCTATACCTCCCAATAGATAGTTTCAGTAATTATATCCTCTTTAGGAATAATAATTGCACCAACGGATAATACCTGCCTTACTCCAGATTCAATCCCTGAAGAACCTGCAGGTCCATTTGTATAAAGATAATCTAACTCTTGAGCTATAAGCATTGCATCCTCAAAGGTTTTTGTTCTACCACTTATCCTAAGCCTTATTTCACTATGTTCCTTAGATCCGAAACTATCTGAAATATTTGTTTTATATAAGGAATTGTAGCCTATATAATCAGTTCTGTACTCATCTATATTAGCTCCCACAATTTTCAAACGTTTTTCAATTATATCAGCACACATTTTTGCACGAGGAAGAGAATTTAGTCCTCCAAAGCTTACCTCCCCCTCTCCAATATAACAATCACAATATCCAACATTTACCTTATAGGTATTAGGTACTCCCCTAGACATGGCTCCTGTTACAAGTACAACATCCTTTTCCATCTCCTTGAAGAAAACATTTGTGAAATCAACTATAGCATTAGGAGTAATATAGCAAGATGGATCTGTAATTTCGTATAATAGTTGTTCTTTACAAGTTCGAAGAGATACTTCTCCCCCTGAACCCTTTACCTTTGTAACGATAAAATTTCCATTTTCATCTATTTCAGCAATTGGATGACCCAAGATATGTAGATTGTCCACATCCTTATATCCAGGATCTGCAAAATATCCTCCTGTAATTTGTCCACCACATTCTAAGAGGTGTCCTAATAAAGTTGCTTGCCCTATCTTATACAAATCATTTTCCGTCCAACCAAATTCATGCATCATAGGTCCTACGAATAGTGCTACATCTGCAACCCGCCCTGTAACTACGATATCAGCCCCATTGTCAAGAGCTTCTTTTATCGACTCAGCTCCTAGATATACATTTGCTGATATTATCTCGGCATCAAGTTCACCTAATGTATTGGTACTTTGCCACATAATTGTATCTTTATATTTGTCTAAATCATTAGTTATATTATCTCCAGAAACCATAGCTATTTTAATATTATTAATATTCAACTCTTCTGCGATTTTTATGATATGTTCAACTGCTGCATTAGGATTTGCTGCACCCATATTAGTTACTATTTTTACACCCTTTTCCTTTGCTTGCTTTAAAATACCCCTCATCCTTGATTCAAGCATAGGAGTATATCCTTTTGATGGGTCCTTTAGTTTTTGTTGTTGATTATTTGCAATTGTCCTTTCTGCAAGGCATTCAAATACAATGTAATCAATATTTCCTTTTTCCACCAGCTCTATTGCTGGTTCCAATCTATCATAGGAGCATCCTGCTCCACAGCCAATTCTGACTTTTTTCATACATAAGCTCCTTTCTTTAAAAACAGCCACAGTAGAATAAATTAACTGCGGCTGTTTTCATATTTTTATTTATTTTCGTTAAGAGTCCAAAATAATATCTTCTTCTTTAATTTTTCAAAGGAAAGCATAACGATTACAATAAAACATCCCATAAATAATAGCCCAGCAATTACTCTAGCATAATCCGAAAAATCGGCATAATACTGAATAAAATATCCAAGTCCAGAATTTGTTGCAAACATTTCAGCTATGGCGAGTAAAATAAATGCAAAGTTTAGTGCTGTACCTGCACCAGCTAAAATAGATGGAGCAGCAGCAGGCAAAATTACATTTAGTAATTTTTTAAAACCTTTTAGTTCCAGAACCTTAGAATTATCCAAGTATTTTTGATCAATCAAAACAATTCCATTTATAGTGCCATTTAGAAAGGGCCAAAAGCATCCTATAAAGATAACTGCCACAGATGATAAATAAAAAGTAGGCATAATCGCAATAAGATAAGGCGTCATCATAGATGGCGGAATTGGATTAAGAGCAAATATAATCGGTCTCAAAGTTTTATTTAATCTCGGATTAGTACCTATTAAAATTCCTAGTAAGATACCAGAAAATGCAGCACCAAAATATCCTGGTATCAAAAGCTTTAAAGAGCTAATGAGACTTTTCCACAGCTTAGGCATTGAGTCATAGAATTTAGGTCCAATTTTTGAAAAGCCTGGAAACAACACTGGATCAAGCACTTTTAAAACATCAGTAGCACATAAATAAACTAAAAATGCTACAATCAGAATTATGATAGTTCCTATATAATTTTTAATATTTTTATTGTCTTTTAACATTTATGCTCACCTACTATAGTAAATACATTTCTAAATCTCTCCGAAACTAATTTAATGCTTCTGAATTATAATTTATAAATTTTTCTTGAAGTTCCTTATAGAAAGAATCTCCTGGATTTTCAGCTGTAAGTTCATCTAAAGCTTCTTTGTATATTTTAATATTAATATGATCATTTACATCTATATCAGCTGGATCAATGTATTTCATATCAATCAAACGATCCCACATATAACGAACTCCATCACTCTTAGGATCTGTATCAAAAATTTGATTCGTTTCAAGAAGCATTGTTCTTGCATTTTCCTCGTCAAGTTCAAGGTATTTCATATTTAGCTGAACTGCGTACTCTGGATCTTCACTTAATACTTTTTCTGCACGTATATATGAACGTAAAAATGCTTTTACAGCATCTCTATTCTCATTGATCCATGTTGTATTTGCAACCGGTCGACAACAAACATGCACTGGATCCCAGAAATCATTACTCCAAGCAATTGTCTTAAGACCTGCCTCAAGTGATTGTAGATATGTTGAGTTCGTACCAATACCAATATCTGCATTACCTGATTTAACAGCTTCTAGAACTTCACTTGGCTTTTTAAATTCTAGTATTGTTACATCTTTTTCAAGGTCGTATCCTGCTTCCATCATAGCACCACGCCATACGATATCAGGAGTATACATTCTTGCCGTAGCAACTTTTTTACCAACAAACGATTCTAATCCTTTATACTCTAAATCAGATACAGCGTAAACAGGCATACCACCAGACAAATATCCACCAAAGACGGTAAAATCTGCACCATTTGTAACATATGTAAGAGGTGCAGCAGTTCCAAAAGAAACAGCTACATCAATCTTTTTTGATTGTAGAGCTGTCAGTGCATCTGTTGAATTAGAAAATGGAACAAGCTCAATTTCAATACCTTCCTCTGTTGCAATACCTTTATCAATAGCAATAAATCCTAAAATATTTCCTGTTCCCGGATTATATGCAACATTTATTTTATGTAACTCTTTTTTATCAGGTTTCTCAGGTGTTCCCGTTACTTGAACATCATCTTTTATTTCATCTGTTTCTTTACTGCTACAACCAACCATAACTCCCGCTAATATAAAAATAACAAGTGTCAATGTAATAAAACGTATTTTTTTCTGTCTCATCTTATTATCTCTCCTCAATTAATTTTTCTTCGATATCTCTATTTATAATATGGATAAGCTTATTTCGCAATTCTAAAGCTTCCTCATTTTTAAACAAAGAATCTCGGTCAACCTTTTCTTCGTCTTTAAAAGAATGTGTATAAATAATTTTGCTAGGACTTGAACCGAAAACAAATATTTTTGTAGATAAAAGCAAGGCCTCATCAACATCATGGGTAACAAATAAGATAGTCTTTCTGTTTTCTTTGTCCTTCCGCCAAAGATCTAATACCATGTCCTGCAATTTAGCACGTGTAACAGCATCTAATGCACCAAATGGCTCGTCCATAAGTAAAATAGGAGGATCCAAGGCAAAAGATCGGCATATAGCAGAACGTTGACGCATACCTCCAGAAAGTTCATTTGGATATTTATCAAATGTGGATTCCTCCAATCCTACCTTTTTTAGATAATATAGAGCACGTTTTTTTAAGTCCTTTTTACTCTCATTCTTAAATTTTTGCTGCAAAGAAAGTACAATATTCTTTCCTGTAGTTAACCATGGAAACAGACTATAATCCTGAAAAACCACACCTCTATCTAGACTTGCTCCTTGCAATGGATTGTCTCCAACAAAAATAGTACCTGAATCTGGTTCTGATAATCCTGCCATCAATCTAAGGAAGGTGCTTTTACCACAACCTGATTGACCTAACAGACAGACAAAATCTCCAGCCTCTATTTTCATATTTATATTTTCAAGGATAGGTTCCTTGTCATATGAAAACATAATATTTTCAACTTTAATGTCATGCATAATCAACTCTCCTCGTGCACCTATATAATACTACTCTTCTAAATCACCATATAATTTTATTGTATTTATGAGCTCAAATCAAATTGAGAATAATTATACCAATCATTGTGATTATAGATTATTTCTATAACGAGTAAATAAGTAAATAAGGATAATATTTCTGTATATCACTAATAATTATTCCATAAAAAAATCTCCTTATCTTTAGATAAGAAGATTTTTATCTTATTTCATTAAATGGGTCTCCAATATCTGCTCCATTCTTAAGCCTTGTAGCCCTAAATAATGATTTAAGTTATTTAATAAATATTCTAATTTAACTGGTCCTACTAGTTCTGATCCTGTTACTGCTACACCATATTTTTGTGCTTCTAGTTTTACTAGTTCAAATGTTCTATATAATGGTGTTTGAGCACAGTCAAACATATTCATGGATACTACTACTCCGTCTCTTTCCGGGAATTTGATTCCTACGGCTCTAACTGTTGAATATCCGCCACTTGGTCCTCTTACTGCCTTTGCTATTTGTTTGGCTATATTTACATCTTCTGTTCCCAAGAAAACGTTATATGCTGTTAGTCCTTCCATATCTGCTGATACTATAGTTGCTCCATATTGTGGACTTAATTTACCATCTACTGATAAATCTGGACGTCTTGCTTCGTGGTCTGGATGGTTTTCATCATCTAATAATGCTTTCAGTCCTTCATATTGTCCCTTTCTAATGAAGGAAATACTCTTTTTATCTTCTGTTCTAGCATTTGCTCCTGCAAAGTATATAGGAACTTGATATTTATCAAATAATTCTTTTCCTATTTCTTCTGCTAATTCTTTAGTTTCTTCTAAGGTAATATTCATAAATGGGAATAGAGGTATTGTATCTTGACCACCTATTCTTGGATGAGAGCCCTTTTGTTCTCTCATATCAATAAGCTCATAGGACTTTCCAGCCATTTCAATTAATGCTTCTTTTAATGGTTTTGGTTCACCTAATATAGTCACTACTGTTCTATTGAAATCATGTTCTGGTTCTACACTTACTAATGTAACTCCTTCACGATTCTTCAATACTCCAGTAATGGCTTCGATTACATCTTCTCTTCTACCATCACTAAAGTTTGGTACTGCTAAGATATACTTTGTACCTTCCATATTTTATACCCCCTTATATTCTGCACTTATTCATTATGTTAACATACCTACAATGCTTTTTCTTTGTATACTTTCTATAAAAGAGTACGGTTTTAAAATGTAAAATCATCACTTCAGATGTTTAAGTTTCCCATTATTTTTAATTAATAGTATTTCTGACATAATACTCATTGCTATTTCCTCAGGGCTTCCCGCAGATATTTCTAATCCTATTGGTGCATATATTTTATTTATGCTCTCCTCTGGTATACCTTTATTCCTTAAATTGTCCATCATAGTAATTACTTTACGTTTACTTCCCATAGCACCTATATATTTTGCATCTGAATTTACTACTTCTGTCAAAGATTCTTCATCATATTTATGACCTCTAGATGCTATAACTATATATGTATTATTATCTATCTTATAATTTCTTAGCATTTCGTTTATAGGTCCTAGTACTAGTTCTTTTGCCAAAGGAAACCTGTCACCGATTAAAAACTCCTCTCGATCCTCAAATATTACTATATCAAAATTAAGCAAGGAAGCAATATTATATATTGCATATCCAACATGTCCTCCGCCAATTATTAGAAGCTTAGGATTAATTTTATATACATCTATAAATACTTCCACCCTTCCACCGCAAATCATTCCCACCCCTTCAGTATCCAGCGGTAAATCTATAACTTTGCTTTGTCCTTCTTCTATAGCTTTGATACATAATTCTATAACATGCTTTTCTAATGCTCCTCCTCCAATAGTTCCATGGATTGAGCCATCTTCTAAAACTGCCATCATAGTACCTATACCTCTAGGAGTTGAACCTTCTGATTTTGTAATAGTTGCAATGGCTAATTCTTTTCCATTGTTTATATCTTCCAAAGCTTTTCTCATTACTGACAGATCACCCATTTAAATTCTCCTTCCTTTCCTTAGATACATTATTCCTTCTAAAACTCCACCGCCTACTGCCCTAGCTTTATCTGATATTGTATATACATATTCCTCTATTCCGCGAGGGTCTATATCTCCTACCTTTAGCCCTTTTTCTACATAAAGACCTTCCTTTATAATACCTCTCAATATACCCGATATTCTTGCTCTTACTTTTCTTCCTGACGTCTCGCATATTATATCTCCAACTTCTACTTTATCGCCTATATTATAGTAACTTTTAAATATTCCACTGGCCTCAGCTCTAATTATCCTTTCTTCTTTATAGCCTAGAATATCTCCAGGGATTCCAGTGTCATCTTCTGCTTTACCTTTATATATCACTTTTCCTAAAAAATGACCTCTCTTAGTTTCTACTACTAAATCTACATCTACTCCGGCTTCAAATCCAGGACCTATACCTATTGTCATGGGAGCCATATCCTTTGTAGTTCCAAGATTTTTCTTAGCAAGTATACTGTCTATTATGGCTATGGGTTTTATACTGTTTATTATCTCACCTTTTCCATCAATATAAACAGGAATAATTCCATTATTAATAGCTTCATATATTTCCTCTAGATTTCTAGTTAATATTGCCTTAACCCCTTCTACTATAATTTCTCCATTATATACAGCTTCACAAAAAGATACTCTTCTCCTAATGGCCAATGGTTTCTCCATATCTAAGATTATTACCTTAAATCCTGCCATAAATAACCTATGTCCTATACCTGTGGCTATATCTCCTCCACCACGAATAATTATTAGCTCCATATTTTACCACCTACTTAGAATTATCATTTGGTGATTTCTAATATCTTTAAATCCTCTTGATTATCTATATCCATACCTAATCTTTCTTCCTCTATATAAACCTTCTTCGTTTTAGAAATATTCCTTTCTACTATATCTCTACCGCCTTTGTCCCCTGTAATTTGTAATAATTCTTCTTTAAAAATAGAAGAAATAAGCATAGGCATTCCCCTATGATTATTATAATAAGGCACTAGAATAGGTAGATCTGAGATATTGTATTCTTCAATTAATTTATCTATAAGTTCTGATGTTAAAAAAGGCTGATCACCTACTAAAAACATATAGGATTTAGCTTCTATAGCCCTCCTCACTCCTAGTTTCAATCCTTCTGATTGTCCTAGATGAGCATTTTCATTATAAATAGTTTTTATATTATACTCTTCTCCTATTTTCTTTACTTCTTCACTTCTATAAATTAAAATTATATCATCTAGTTTTGAGCCTACACAGGCCTTAATAACTCTTTCTATTAATGTACTTCCTTCTATATCTATTAATAGTTTGTCTGCTTTCATCCTTCTTGAAAAACCTGATGCTAAAATAATTCCTATTATCATAACTATTCACCTAATAAAATTTTTTCTCTTTAATATCCGCTATAGCCACATTATTAAAATGTTTATCATCTAGTATTCTTCTGATTCTTTTTGCTTTACAAATTTTCATTTCATCATTAGCTTTATTTAGCAGTAGGATTTTGTCTCTTGATGCATTTTTAAATAATCCATTCTTATCTAAAACAAGTTTTACAATGACTTCTTCATCAATTATGAAGTTTCTTCCAACTATGTCCCGCAGCAGTTCTGGTCTATGAACTGTATCCTCGTCTATTGCTTTTCCCAAGGAATCTAAACCTATAACTCCAATTGTCTTAGTGCTAGTCATTGGAATTACTGGTTCATGATTCCCTGGAGCCTTTATAGGCTTTCTCTTAGAACCATCCGCCTCTATGAGAATAATATCAAATATATTTCTTGCAAAAATTTCTTCTAATTTTTCTGAAGAAATTCCCTCTAGTTTACCATTTTTTATCTCTCTGCCTAATATCGTAATTGTACCATTTAATGGATTAAAATCTCTATCTATATCTTTTAAGAAAAGATAAGTATATTCTTCCTTTAAAGGAGTAAATATTCTGGTAGTAGTAGATATAAGGATTTTTTTATTTAGAGAAATAAATTCTTTTGCTAATTCAAAGATGGTAGTAGTTTTTCCTCCACCTCCTACAAAAGAGAGCATTTCCGCTTTATATATATCTATACCTAATGCTTTATATATAATCATTCTTAATCCTCATATTTATATATTTTTAACAAGAGAATCCAAGGCAAGCCCTATTTCATATAGTCTTCCTCTTTCATCTGTGACTGTTAAAAATTTAAATAATTTCCCATCTTCGACTCTCTTTTTTACTGGTGTTACTATATATTCTTTTTTCCTTTTCTTAAAATCTTGTAAAGATGGGTCTGCCTCATATAGATTTAGACCTATGGCGGATTTTTCATTGGTAAATTCTACAACTCCCGACATATCTGTAATATATATCGCATCTACTCCTACCTCTCTAATTAATTCTTTTATCATAGTGTCACTAATATTTTCATTGTTCATAAAATAATCTTTAACTATATATGCCTGTCTTAACATCTTTTCTTCCATTACCTTACCTACTACAAATTGCTGCATATCATAAACATATCCTTTAATCTTTTCTACCACATCATTTAAATTTCTTGATCGACTGTGTTGCTCTAATGTCTGCTCAGTAGTCTGTTCTATTTGAGCTGTTGTTTCCTCTGAAAATTCTGCTATTCTAGTTATATTTGCAGTTATTTCCTCTATCATGGAATTATTTTCACCAGTTACTTTTTTTATTTCCTCCAAACTTTCTTTGCCTAAGTTTAATGTTTCTATTATGGAATTAAATTCTTTGCTAGTAGATTCAATAACTTCACAGTTTTCGTCCATATATTTCATCTCATTTGCCATGGATTCTGAAATCAATACTATCTCATCTTTTAATCCATGTATTACTTCTTCTATCTTTTTAGATACGTTCTCTGTCTCGTTAGCTAATTTCCCTACTTCCATAGCTACTATAGAGAAACCTTTACCATGCTCTCCAGCTCTAGCTGCTTCTATTGAGGCATTTAACGAAAGCATTTTTGTTTGATTTGATATGGTATTTATAAGATCCACGAGCGATACTACTTCATCTGAATAATTTCTTAGTTCTATTATTTTCTTAGAACTTTCCGCTACCATGTTTTTAGAGTTTATTATTCTGTCTTCTATATAATCTATTTCTTCAATCCCTTTCTGAGCTGAGGTAATAGAATTTGATATAAATTGAATTTTATCAACTATATTCTTATCTATATTTTCCATAGATAGGTAAATTTTTCTAGCTAAGTGATTGGTCTGATTAAGCATTTGACTTTGTTCCACCGCATTAGCATCTGCTTCCTCTACTGAAGACGCTATAAGTTCTGAACTAGTTAAAGATTCAGTAGCTAACAGACTTAAGTTTTCACATATATTAAATATTTCAGTTGATATTTCTACCTGAGTCTTCAAGTTCCCTCTTATCTGTTTATAAACACTATAAATCTTTTCCCTTGCTTCCTCAGGTATATCTATACTTTTTGATAAAGAAAAGTCTAAATCATTGATATTAGATAAATATTTTATTATCTCTTTTATCCCCCTATTACTTTGAACCTTCAATAATCCTAGAGACAAACCTATTGAGAGTAAGAGAGTTAAACATATTTGTATAATTGTGTTTTTAAAATATACTGTTGTAAAATAATTAACTCCCATAAAAATAATCGAAAATATAAATATCTTTAAAAAATCTCTAGTTCCTCTCTTCAACATTTTTCCTCCTTATGCTATTATCCTATTTTTTTCTCTTCAGCCTCCCCTAGAGCTTTTATAAGTCTTTCTGGTGTTACAGGCAATTCTGTAATTCTAACACCTATAGCATCGTAAATTGCATTTAATATAGCAGGAGCTATTGGTATCATTACAGGTTCTCCAATTCCTTTTGCACCATAGGGAGCTGTAGATTCTGGATCTTCTACTATAATATTATTTATGTCTATCATATCCATAGCAGTAGGTATTAGATATTTTGAGAACTTATCATTTCTCATTTTACCATTTTCCAAGTTTAAATCCTCTAATAATGCATATCCAAGTGCCATAGCAAATCCACCATCCATTTGTCCCTCAAGTAATCTCGGATTTACTGCACGCCCTACATCTTGGGCAAAGGTTGATCTTAAGAGATTTACTATACCTGTTTTTGTATCTACTTCTACTTCTACCGCACAAGCATTAAATGTATACGGCCAATATGGAGCTCCTTGCCCATCCTCCGGGTCCATCTGGGTTGTTTGAGCTATAAATTCTCCCTTAGCCTCTATAGTATCATCACCATTATATATTTCAGATAGCTTCTCATAGGATATTCTCTTCTGCGGGAAAAAGCTTAATACTACTTCTCCTTTTTCTAATATTAATCCTACTGTAGAGTTTAGTCCTAGCTGAATTCTTGCTTTTTCAAATAATTCAGCTCTCATATTTTCACAGGCAACCTTTATTGCATTTCCAGTGTTATATGTCTGTCTAGTTGCTGCTGCTGTTCCTGAATCAGGCATTAAAGATGTATTTTCGTGTACTAATTCAATATTTTCTACTGTTAGTCCAAGAACTTCTGCTCCTATTTGTCTCATTGAAGTCTTGGCTCCCTGACCCACCTCTGTTACACCACAATATATTCCAATCCTTCCTTTTGGAAGAAGTCTAATGATTGCCCTTGATATATCTGGAAATCCGTTGCCATAGCCAGTTCCATAAAATGAAATTCCTATACCTACACCTCTTTTCTTCATAGAGCTCCCTCCTTTAATTGTTCAGAGAACCTAAAACCCTTATCTACTTCTTCTATACATTTATCTAAAGGTACACTATCTGTCAATATTTGTCCGGTAGCAGTCATTGAGCCTTTTCTAAATATATTTTTCATCCTAAATTCAATAGGGTCCATATCTAATTTTTCAGCCAGCATATCCATTTGTTGTTCATGGGCTATAGGTACTTGAGTTGCTCCGAATCCTCTCATAGCTCCAGTAAATGGATTATTTGTATATACTGCATAGGTATCAACCTTTACATTCGGTATAACATAAGGTCCTGTAGCATGGACTCCAGCTTTTCTTAGTACATTTATTGCCCAAGAACAATGCGCACCAGAATCTCCAATTATTTCTGCTTCCATATATTGAAGTATTCCATTTTCATCTGCTCCAGTTTTATATTTCATAATCATAGGGTGACGTTTAGAATGTGTTAAAAAGGATTCCTCTCTAGAATATATGACTTTTATTGGTCTCTTTAATACCATAGCTGCTAATGCTAAATGTATTTGAGGTGATATATCTTCCCTAGCTCCAAAGGCACCTCCTACAGCTGTATTAATTATTTTAACCTTTTCCTCTGGTAGACTTAAGTTTTTAGCTACTTCTTCTCTGTCATAATGTGGGTATTGAGTAGCTAAAGCTACTACCACCGTGCCATCTTCTTCGAGATAACTAATTCCTGCCTCTGGTTGTAAAAATGCGTGTTCTACCATAGGTGATTTATATATATTTTCTACTATATATTTACACCTTTTCTTTCCCTCTTCTATATCTCCATGTCTCAATTTATAATGAAATACAATATTAGAATCTCCATGTACCTTAGGTGAGTCCTCTTTCATAGCTTCTATTGGATCAAATACTGCTGGTAATTCTTCATAATCAACTTTAATTTTTTTATATCCTTCATCACAAGCCCTTTGAGTTTCTCCTACTATAAATGCTATTGGTTCTCCTATTCTTATAACCTTTTCACTGGCAAATACTTCATGGTCCTTTAATACTACTCCATGGATATTTTCTTTTGGTACATCCTTATATGTGAATACCTTTAATACTCCTTCTACTTTTTCTGCTTCTGCAACATCTATTTTAATTTTGGCATGAGGTTTATCTGATCTTAAGGTTTTACCATAAGCCATATTATCCAAATATATATCTTGAGGATAAACTGCTGTACCAGTAACTTTACTATATGCATCGACTCTAATAATATTTTTTCCTACTACATTTAGTTTCATTACTTTTCCTCCTCCATATATTTTATAGCTCTTTCCGTTGCATCAATCATTTTATTGTAGCCTGTACACCTACATAAATTACCCGATATTCCTTCTCTAATCTCGCCTCTTGTGGGATTAGGATTTTTATCTAGCAATGCCTTAGTTGATAAAACCATCCCTGGTATACAAAATCCGCATTGTACTGCACCTACATCTATATATGCCTGTTGTACTGGATGAAGTTTTCCATCTCTTTCAAGTCCTTCTATAGTTACAATACTACTTCCATTGGCTTGAAATGCCATTACAAGACATGAGTTAACAGTTTCTCCATCCATTATAACAGTGCAAGCACCACATTCACCTTCTCCACATCCCTCTTTGGTACCTACAAAACCTAATTCATCTCTCAATAAATCTATTAATCGCAAATTTTCATCTACAGAAATTTCGAAAAATTCTCCATTCACTTTAAGGCTTATATTTACCATGATGCCACCTCTCTCCCTATTGTCATTGCTGATTCAAGGGTTTCCTTTAATATACCAGATATGGCAACCCTCTTATATGGTAAAGTAGACCTACCTTTTAACCGTTCATCCATAGAGTTCTGCAGTCTCTCTACAGCACCTTCTACAGTTTCTTCCCTAATTTTTTTCCCTATTAAATAATTTTCAACTTCATATTCTCTCATAGGATATTTTCCCAATGCCCCACTAGCAACTCTAATGGACTTAATAAACCCTTCATTATCAAATTCAACTAAAGAAGCTGAGGTCAATCTTGATATGGCCAACGCCTTTCTAAGACCAAGCTTGGCGAAAGTAAGGACTTGATTTTCTTTAGGTTTTATAAATTTAATTTCTGTTATAAGTTCATTTTCTTTTATAGGGTCAGTATAGTAGTCCTCTAAAGATATTTCTCGTACCCCTTCTATACTAACAAGCCTTACTATACTTCCTAAAGCAATTAAAGGAGGTATTGAATCAGCTGCCGCAGATCCATTTGCAATATTTCCTCCTATGGTGCCTTTATTTCTTATTTGCGGGGAACCTACCATTCTACAAGCCTTATATAATCCCCATAGATTCCCACGAAACAAATGGTTTTCAACTATATTGGTAAATGTAACTCCTGCACCTAAAGTAATATATTCTCCATCATCCTCTATCTTTTTCAAGTCTTCAATTTTAGTAATATCTATTAACACCTTCGGTGATATTTTCTCATTTTTCAAGGCAATTACAATATCAGTACCTCCAGCTATTATCTTTGCATCTTTACCAAAATTGCCAAGTATTTCTATCACTTCATTAATATTATCTACATTATACACTTGATTTAAGGTCATATTTACACCCCTCATAGGATTCTTAGTTTTAAAAAGCCGCCTCCAAATAGAAGGCGGCTGATGTCTTTACATAAATATTGTTTTCAATACAAACAATATTGCTAGTACATACATAATTGGTGATACATCTTTGTGTTTTCCAGCTAGTACTTTTAGTACTACATATGAGACCATACCAAATACTATACCTTCAGCTATACTATATGCAAAAGGCATCATAACTATTGTTAGAAATGCTGGTATAGCCTCTGTAAAATCATCTAAATCAATTTCTTTAATTGGACTCATCATGAATAATCCAACTAAGATTAGTGCTGGTGCTGTTGCAGCCCCTGGAATCATGCCAAATAATGGAGCAAGTATTAATGCTAATCCAAACATAACTCCCGTTGTTAGAGAAGTAAGCCCTGTTCTACCGCCTTCAGCTACACCTGCTGCTGATTCTACGAATGTTGTTACTGTAGATGTACCTAAGCAAGCACCAACAGTAGTACCTACAGCATCTGCTAATAAGGCTTCTTTTACTTTAGGTAATGAACCATCTTTGTCTAACATACCTGCCTTTGATGATACTCCTATTAAAGTTCCTACAGTATCAAATACGTCAACAAATAGGAATGTAAATACTACTATAAGCATATCCCAAGTAAATATATTAGCCCACTCAAATTTAAATGCTACCTCTCTAAGAGATGGTGGTGCTGAAAATATACCCAGTAAGGTTCCATTAGGCGTATAACTAACTCCCATTGGCAAACCGATAAGTGTAGTAATAATAATACCAAAGAATAATGCGCCTTTAACTTTTTTAGCCAAAAGGACTCCAGTTATAACAATACCTATTAATGCTAATAATGCCGATGGTGATTTTAGGTTTCCAAGTGTAATTACCAATCCACCTTCATTTAATACATTAACTCCATTTTCCATGAACATTTTTCCCGTATCTACTATTCCAGCATTTATTAGTCCAATTAAAGCTATAAATAGCCCTATACCTACAGATACAGCTTTCTTAAGATTCATAGGGATTGAATTAAAAATTGCTTCTCTTACTTGGAAGAATGATAATAATATAAATATAATCCCTTCGATGAATACCGCCGTAAGAGCAAATTGCCATGATTTTCCCATTCCAAATACTACTGTATAAGTAAAGAATGCATTAAGTCCCATACCTGGTGCAAGTGCAAAAGGATAATTAGCTAAGAATGCCATCATCACACAAGCAATGAATGCTGAAAGTGCAGTTGCTGTAAATACCCCACCAGCATCCATACCTGATTCTGAAAGTATTCCTGGATTTACTGCCAAGATATAGGCCATAGTCATAAAAGTTGTAATACCAGCCATAATTTCTGTTTTTACATCTGTGTTGTGTTCCTTTAGCTTAAATCGTTTTTCAAAAAATCCAACATTTGAAGCTCTTTCACTAGACATAATACTCCTCCTTATAATTTATTTAAAAAACTATCCTCCTTTCTTAAATGTCTCTATTTAGTTATTATACTAAATTTTTATAGATAACTGTAGTAAATTCTTATTTAATAACAGGAGGCAGAATCTTAAAATTATTCACATCTATCAGTCCCTTGTCAGTTATCTTCCATGCTGGACTTGTAGATAGTGCTAAGAAGGATAGATGCA
>OGSB01000178.1_pt1 | contig 50315 bp, 42 predicted proteins | sample 1573741 | NCBI WGS metagenome assembly OGSB01 (sample SAMN03295824, study PRJEB24534) | human gut metagenome | isolation source: fecal sample 5 from infant 3 | host: Homo sapiens | place: USA: Pittsburgh, PA | collected 2014-07 | reverse complement strand
TCGGATGCTGGGGGCATCATCGCCTTCAGGAAGCATTATCAGCCTGCTGGAAGCACTATCGGCCTGCTGGAAGCACTATCGGCCTGCTGGAAGCATCGTTGCCTCCTGGGGCTTGGACGTGCGGAGGAAATTGCTGCTATTTTACAGGAATTTCGGCTTAATGAGTCCCCATCCCGAGGAATTGCTGCAAATCTACATCATTTTAGGCCCTTTTGCTTCAAACCGAAGCGAAACGGGGGAAATTCCTGTAATTTTGCAGGATTCCCTTTCTGGAATAGTCGTCCATATCGAATTGCTGTATTTCTGCAGGATTTCGCTTACCGAATCGGCGTGTCTGGAAAAATCGTGGAGTTTGCGGATTTCGCCTGCCGGATGGGCGTGTCTAGGGAAATGGTGCAGTTTTCAGGATGGTGGAAATATCCATTTTCCTGCTCAAAACTTCTTTTTCAACAGCCTGAAAAGTGCAGGATTTCGCCGGTTTTACCTCTGCATAAGTGGAAGTTAGCAGAAATTCCTGTATTTCTGCAGGAATTTCTATTTCGGGAAGCCCCGCCAAGCCGAAAACTGTATAATTACAGTAATTTAGAGCCAAGGCCGCCGTATCTTCCCCATACCGCAGGTGCCTCAATTCGCCATGCCAAGCGATCTTTTATGACGGGGCCCGGCACAGCCAGCTTTTCTCTACACAGGGGAGGCGCTCCCTGTATGATGTGCCCTCCATCAGCCTGTCTGACGTGCCGTCCCGCGGCCTGTCCGGCGTCGGCTTCATTTCCAGAACCCGCTTCGTATATCTGTTTCCGCAGCCCCATATACTTAATAAGGAACAGAAAGGAGTGGGCATATGGAACTGTTCACGTTAACGCTTCCGAATGCGTCACGGGAAGAGGTTTTGTCTTTAAGAAAATTGCTGCAGCAGGAGCTGGGTGATTTACATAAAGAACAGACGATTGTCCGATTGGATGTCACGTTCGGTGAACAGCTGAGCTCCATTGCATGCAGCGGAGTGGAGCCGGATTTTCAACTGGCGCGCCATGGCTCCGAAGTATGGAATCGAAGTGCCCGCGCCTTGGCCGAATTTATTCTTTCCGGCAAAGAAGAGGAACTTTTGCGCGACTTGATTCAAAAATATACGAGCTATGATCCGGAGGAATGCGTCAAAATCGAAAAGTACTGTTTGCTGCTATTGAGCGGCGGTGATGATACCGGCGGCCAGGAAGCGCGGCGGCGCCGCAAAAAGAAAGTCATGCGGGCCATCCGCAGCTATTTGGAGGAGCATACCTCCCTTCATCTGGACGGGTTCATCCGCTTCCGGCTGCAGCCTTATATGGCCGAGCTCCAGGAGGTCGTCGATTATGCCGTGGACGAATTTGTGCTCGAGCGGCAGTACCAGGAATTTATCGCGTTGTTGAAATATTTTGTCTATATTCAGGAAACCAAGGTGCCGCTCGCGCATTTAATGCACAGCGGGGGACATGATTTTACCTTGTTGAATGAGAATCTTCAGCCGTTGGAGCCGAAGCATGTCATGGACGGCATGATCGTGGAGATGGTCGATTGCGATATGGAAATGGAGGACATGATCGTGAGCACGCTCATCAATGTCTCTCCGCAAAATATCATCATTCATACGCGGGAGCCGGAATCACAGGTCATCAAGACGATTCAGCAAATTTTTGAATCCCGGGTCCATGTCTGCATCCGCTGCAACGCTTGCCAATCGATGCTCTGGCAGAAGCAGGAGACGGCGCCTGATTTTTAAGGACGGGCTGGGCTCCTGCTTGACCTCCTGCCGAAAATGCCATATAATATGGGTTAATCTAAAATGCGATATCAGTCGCGATGCAACATGCTGTGACGAAGACAACAATGGCGAGATGGAACCGCCCAGAGAGAGGGACCTTGGCTGCAAGTCCCTTCGGTGGCCGCGCACATTGACCCCTTCGGAGCATTGGGCGGGAACCCCGGAAGCCGGACATGCGGCTCGGCCGGACAGTATCGCTCAACGAATCATTCCCGTTACCGAATGCTCAAGAACCGGCAGGATCGATCGCAAGCAACCGCGCTAAGCGGTATTGCCTGCGCTTCCGGTTGAATGAGGGTGGAACCACGGGTTAACTGCGTACGTCAACACTCGTCCCTTGCCAGGGACGGGTGTTTTTTGTTGTTGGCGGGCTCGCGGGGAACGCAACGCACAGATGGCGGTTACGGATATCGCAGCGCAACAGCTGAAATGAGGAGGTCCAGCATCATGTCTATGGTCAAAGTAACTCTGCCCGATGGCTCCGTTCGGGAGTATGCGCAGGGCACAACATTGGAGGAAGTCGCCGGTTCTATCAGCAGCGGCTTGAAGAAGAACGCGCTGGCAGGTAAATTGGACGGCAAAATGGTCGATCTGGCAACGCCGATTGAGCATGACGCCCAGGTGGCAATCGTGACGGCGGATTCGGAGGAAGGGCTGGAAGTCATGCGCCACAGCACCGCCCATCTGATGGCCCAGGCGATTAAGCGGCTCTACAAGGACGCGAATGTGAAGCTGGGCATCGGTCCGGTCATCGAGGACGGCTTCTATTATGATATCGATCTTGATATTTCGTTGACGCCGGAGGATCTGCCGAAGATCGAGAAGGAAATGACACGGATTATCGGAGAAAATCTGCCGATTACACGACGCGTCGTCTCCCGGGAAGAGGCATTGGCGATCTATGAGGAGATTGGCGATGAGCTGAAGCTGGATCTGATTCGCGATCTGCCGGAGGATTCGGTGATCACGATCTATGATCAGGGCGAGTTCTTCGATCTGTGCCGCGGCCCGCATGTGCCGTCGACCGGCAAGATCAAGGTGTTCAAGCTGCTTAGCCTTGCCGGAGCTTATTGGCGCGGCAATTCGGACAACCAGATGCTGCAGCGGATTTACGGCACCGCCTTCCCGAAGAAGGCGCAGTTGGATGAATACTTGCATTTCCTGGAGGAAGCGAAAAAACGGGATCACCGCAAGCTGGGCAAGGAACTGAAAATGTTCACCTTCTCCCGCGAAGTCGGCCAGGGGCTGCCGATCTGGCTGCCGAACGGGGCGACGCTGCGCCGCACGTTGGAACGCTATATCGTCGATATGGAGGAGCGCCTCGGATACAGCCACGTCTATACGCCGGTGCTGGCTAACGTCGAGCTGTACAAGACGTCGGGCCACTGGGAACACTACCAGGAAGATATGTTCCCGAAGATGGAGATGGATAATGAGGAACTGGTGCTTCGTCCGATGAACTGCCCGCATCATATGATGGTGTACAAGAGCGAGATGCGCAGCTACCGCGACTTGCCGGTCCGGATTGCGGAGCTCGGCATGATGCACCGCTACGAGATGTCCGGCGCCTTGACGGGGCTTCATCGCGTGCGGGCGATGACGTTGAACGACGCTCATATTTTCTGCCGCCCGGATCAGATCAAGGAAGAGTTCGCGCGCGTCATTACGCTGCTGCGCAAAGTATACGAGGATTTCGGCATCAAGGAGTACCGCTTCCGCTTGTCCTACCGGGATCCGCAGGATACCGAGAAGTATTTCCCGGACGACGCGATGTGGGAAATGTCCCAGCGCATGCTCCGCGAAGTGGTCGAAGAGCTGGGCCTTCCGTTCTTCGAGGCCGAAGGGGAAGCCGCATTCTACGGTCCGAAGGTCGACGTACAGATCAAGACGGCGCTCGGCAAGGAAGAGACGTTGGGCACCGCGCAGTTGGACTTCCTCCTGCCGGAGCGATTCCAGCTCGAATACGTCGGAGATGACGGGCAGAAGCATCGTCCGGTCGTCATTCACCGCGGCATCATCAGCACGATGGAGCGCATGACGGCGTTCCTGCTGGAGAACTTCGCCGGTGCGCTGCCGCTCTGGCTGTCGCCGGTCCAGGCGAAGGTCCTTCCGGTATCGCCGGCGTATGAGGCGTATGCCAAGGAAGTAACCGAGAAGCTGCTCGATGCGGGCATTCGCGCCGAAGCCGATGTGCGGAACGAGAAGCTCGGCTACAAAATCCGCGAAGCGCAGCTGGAGAAAATGCCTTACATGCTCGTCGTCGGCGAGAATGAGAAGAACGAAGGCGGGGTATCCGTCCGCAAGCGCGGGGAAGGCGATCTGGGCATGAAGCCGCTCGCGGAGCTGATCGGCCTGATGCAGGAAGAGATTCGGACACGCTATATCGCGCAGCCGAAGGAACAATAATGGAGAGAGCCTGCCTGCGTGCCGCCCCGGGATAAAGCAGAAGCTGAGACTCTTGGGCGCAGCGCTGCTTGACTATTTATGCCGTAAGACAAGACGTCTGTCGTTGACAGGCGTCTTTTGTGGTTGGAGGAGCGGCAGATGGTCCATTCGATCCGGATGCCGGGCTGACAAGTTTGTAAGCTTCCGATAAGGAAAATCACTGGCATGCCGGTTCTTGCCTCCGCTACAATAGGGGTAACAGCCAGACATTAGCAACGATAAGGAGTGGGGAGATTGATGAAAATAACCGGACGCCAACTGCTGCACACGACCTTGGCGGCAGCGATGGCCTTCACGATGCTGGCGGCCCCTCTGGCCGGCAACGGAACCGCCTATGCCAAGGAGAGCGGCAAGCCAGACTTGACTCTGAACGGTGCGGCGGAACAGGCGAAGCGGGATGCCGCGGCGCAGGTTCAATATGATATACAAGCGAAGCTGGACACGGAGAAGATGACGATTACCGGCAGACAGAAGGTAACCTACCGCAATACGTCATCCGACGAGCTTACCGATGTCGTCTTCCGGCTGTTCGCCGACGCGAACCGCTCGAAAAAGACCCAACCTGCCATGTTCGCACGGAATAATGAGCAAATCGCCAAGGATAATCCCGATAAGAAGCCGGAGGATTTTCTCGGCGGCATCGATATTATTAGCGTGAAGGATGCAAGTACGGGACGGACGCTCGATTTCAAGAAGGAGAATCAAGCGCTGACGGTTTCCTTGGCGAAGGCGTTGAAGGAAGGAGAAGCGGCCGCGCTGGAGCTGGAATTCAAGACGAAGATTCCGTTCGGCATGCAGCGGCTGTCCTATTACAAAGACATTGTGAACGGCGCGCATTGGTTCCCGGTCATGTCGGTCTATGACGGGCGGACGCATGCATGGGCGAAAAAGCCGTACAGCAAAACGTTCGAATCCGATTACTACGATATGGCCGATTATCGCGTCAGTCTGAATGTCCCGGAAAAGCTGCAGGTAGCGATGCCGGGCCAACTGTCCGAAGCGGCGGCAGAGCCCGGACGCAAAACGGTTACGGCCGAGGCCGACAATACGCGGGAGCTGGTCTTCTTCGCCAGCCCGAAGTATCATAAGGCGAGCAAAACGGTGAACGGCTTGACCGTGGAGTATTATTATTATAATGATGACAATGATCCGAAAAAGACCAAAATCATTAATCAATACATCGATCAGGCATTCAAGGCGATCACCTTCTTCAGCGAGAAGTTCGGTCCTTACGACTACCCTGAATTCCGCATCGTGGAATCCCATGTCGAGGGCGTGGCTGTCGAATTCTCCAGACTTATCCAGATGGGACTCGTGAGCGCTCAGGACGATCCGGAAAACAAAACGGCCTTCGTCCACGAGATTGCGCATCAATGGTTCCATTCCATCATCGGCAATGACTCGGAGCATGAATCGTTCCTGGATGAAGGCTTCGCCGACTTCGCCATGGCCTATTTCTATGAAGAGCAGGGGAACAAGATGAGCGGCTTCGACGGCGTGCGGATGGATGAATTTCCGCTGGAAGAGTCGATTAACTCCACGAATGACAATGTGGGCGACTCTCCCGATGCCGTATTTTACAAAAAGGGGCGCCTGGCCATCTATGAACTTTACCGCACGGTAGGACAAGCCAAGTTCGATGCGTTCATGAAAGAGTACTATAATCGTTACGCTTATCGGAACGCGACGGTCGAAGGGCTCCTGCAGACCATAGAGGATCAGTTCGGGACCGAGATTGGCCAGCGGATGGATGACAATCTGAATAAGCCGAATTATGAGCTGAAGCCGGAATTCCGGTTGACCGAAGCGGAGAAGGCGAACTACACCCGGACGACGATGACTCAAATGTATGACGGCATCCTGGAACAACATCCGGATCTTCCGCCACAATCGATGCTCCGCATCATGTCCAAGACGCTGCATGGCGAGCCGCTGGTTATCGTGCTGAGCGATGGCGTAAGTGAGGAAGCCGCGGCGCAGCAGGCCATCGTGAAGGATAGCCTCCTCCATATGCTGAACATGTGGGGCATGAAGGCTACGGTGTTGACGGAGCGGCAGGCGGTCAAGAAAAATATGGAGACGGCGCTGGCGAAGAGCAATGTTATCGCGATCGGCAATTCGTCGAAGAACGCCTTTGTGCAAGCGATGAAGCCTCAGCTCGCGGACAAGTCGGCTCAATCGGGCTTCCCTTGGAAAGAAGTCATGGGCAAGCCCGGTCTTTACGGCGCTTACGGCACGGTTCATCCGTACAATAAGAACCGGCTCGTGGTGCATTATTTCTGGACTGACGATCATGTCAATGAGAGAGCGGCAGAGGAGTTTTTGCCAACCGCCAGCTTCAGCACGTTATTCCCGACGCAGAACTTCCACCAGTATAAAGTATTCAAGCAGGACGGGACAATCTATAAAGAGAAGTTTACCGAAAATCCGCTTTCCCAAGTATTCCAGTAAAGTCGGAATCACCATCGATACCGCAGAGGATGTATCCTCTGCGGTATTTTGCGGTTAACCTAACCTGCGAAGTGACATGATTGCGTTAGATTCATTTACATTAATTGCAGAAAAATATACATTATCTTGAAAACCTATTGAAACAAGGCGATCCCACCCCTATAATCACCAATAATAAATTAAATTTGTGTTAGAGTATCTTACACATTAAAGGGAGTGGAGATTATGCAAAGCAACCTGTCCATTCAGCCGCCACGCATGTCAAGCGGGTGGAGACGCTGGGGGATGGCCGCGCTCCTCGGGATCGGCTGGGGGCTAAGCCTGCCGGTTCCGGCCCTGGCAGCGGACGGTCCGTCGGTCGAGAGCTTGAACACGGGGATCAATGCCCTCTGGGTCATGCTGGCGGCCGTGCTGGTTCTGTTGATGCAGGCGGGATTTATTCTGCTGGAATCGGGATCGGCCCGCATGAAGAATGCCGGTCATATCGCCGGGAAGACCGTGTTCACGGTTGGCTTGTGCTCGCTGGTGTATTGGGCCGTCGGCTATGGTCTCATCTTCGGCGGCAGCGGGAACGGACTGATCGGCTGGGGGGACTTTTTCTTCAACCCGCAGGGGGCTGGCGGCCTCCCTCCGTTCGTCTTCTTCACGTTCCAGTTCGCCTTCGCGGCCGTGGCCCTGTCGATTGCGTGGGGAGGCTTCGCGGAGCGGGCGAAGCTGTCCGTCTATGTCTGGTTCACCATCCTGTTCACGGCGGTCATTTATCCGGTCGTGGCGCACTGGATTTGGGGCGGCGGCTGGCTCGCGGAGCATGGGAAGCAGGATTTCGCCGGATCGACCGTCGTTCATTTGACAGGCGCGATGGCCGCGTTGGCGGCGACGCTTCTGCTCAAGCCCCGGCTTGGACGCTTCGGGGGCAAAAGAGCTCCCGAGGAGATAAAGGGGCATAATCAGGTATACACGACGCTTGGCGTGCTTATTCTCTGGATCGGGTGGTTCGGCTTCAATGCGGGCAGCACATTGGCTATCGATGACGGCTTTTTCGGTTACGTGGCGATGAATACGCAATTGGGCGCCGGGGCCGGCGCGATAGCGGCACTCGCCATCAGCTGGATTGTCAATGGCAAAGCGGACATTCCGACGATATTGAACGGCACGTTGGCCGGGCTGGTTGCCATTACCGCCTCTTGCGCTTTTGTGGAACCATGGGCGGCGGTGCTTATCGGTCTTGCCGCCGGGGTACTGGTCTTTTACAGCGCGAAGCTGTTCGATAAGCTGCGCATTGACGACCCGGTTTACGCCTTGTCCGTCCATGGGATGGCCGGAATCTGGGGCACGCTCTCGAACGGAATTTTCGCGACGACGGAGCTGGCGGCCAAGGTAGGCGTCGGAACCGGAGGTCTTCTCGATACGGGAAGCCTTCGCCAGTTGGGGGTGCAAGCCTACGGAATCGCGGCAGCGGGGGCGTTTGCCTTCCTCGCTTCCTATGTTCTGTTGTACGGCATCAAGCAAATTTCGGGCTTGAGGGTGCGGGAGGACGAGGAAGTGATGGGTCTCGATCTGAGTGAGCATGGGGAATACGGGTATCCGGAGCAAATGGGCCAGCTTGACGCTGCGCACCACAATCGGCCCGCTAGCCCGCCGTTGCCTCCGCCGATCGGCCATTCGCCCGCGAAGCCGGCCGTGCTGAGAAGATAGGAAGACCGGCTGGAGGATAAGGCCCGAGGAGCGGTCTGCGACTTGAACGCGGATGCTCTTCGGGCTTTTTCCCGTGCATCCGGTCTGGACAACCCGCATCAGCACGGCGGATATAGGGGGATCGCGGAACCGTCCCTTCACCCGTTATAATAGAAGATAAACGCAAGGCCGGAACGGAGGCGTCTTCTGCATGCCTGCGCTGCGGCAGCCGGTGCTGTGCCCGCGCCGGCGACCTGAATAGAAGGAAATGATTCTCCCTTGTGCATGCTTGAATGGGAGTGAAGGAGGCAGCGATGAATACTTCCTGCGGCAATCAAGTGCTCGTCGTCGAAGACGATGATAATATTAGACGATTTGTCACGATTAATTTGGAACGGAATGGCTTCCTGGTCGCGGAGGCGGCGCAAGGAGAAGCGGCACTGCATCGTTTTGCGGCCACCCGTCCCGATGCGGTCGTACTGGACATCATGCTCCCCGACATCGACGGATTTGCCATTTGCGAGCGGATGAGAGAGATGGATCCCGAGATTGTCATTATTTTTCTCACCGCCCGCGGACAAGATCTGGACAAGATTAAGGGACTCGAACTCGGTGCCGATGATTATATCGTCAAGCCGTTCAATCCGCTGGAGCTGGTGGCCCGGATTCGGACCGTGCTGCGGCGGACCCGTCTAGCAGCCGCGCCGGCGCGAAAGATCATGGAATCCGGTCCGTTCCGGCTCGACCTGGATGCGAACCGGCTGTACAAACGGGATGATGTGATCGGCTTGACGCCGAAGGAATATCAGATGGTGAAGGTGTTTATGGAGCATCCCGACAAAGCGCTATCCCGGGATGACCTGTTGAACCTCGTCTGGGGAGAGGACTTCGTCGGCGATCCGAAGACAGTAGATGTGCATGTTCGGAAGCTGAGAGAGAAGCTCGAAGACGATTGCTCGAAGCCGCAGCGGATTGAGACAGTATGGGGAACCGGGTACCGCTGGAGAAAGGACGAATGACATTGTGGGCATCCAACAAAGATTAGTAGGAAGCTATTTGGGAGTCATCCTCATTACGGTATCGATCTTGGAAGTGATCCTGATCGCGTCGGTGGATTACTATTACCATTCCAGCGTCAGGCGCATTCTCATAAATCAAGCGGAAATATCGGCCGCTTTTTTTCAGCAATATTTCTCGGGGCAGGATGTGGCTGAGCAGTCGGAGCGGCTGCTCCGGGGGTTTTCCCAAAATACGGCAGCGCAGGTGCAAATCATTGACGCTTCCGGACGATTGCTTCAGGATAATGTCAACGTCCAGGCCTCGGGAAGCCTGATTGATTATTCGGATGTGCGGCAGGCGCGGGACGGAACGATGGGGATATGGCGGGGGACATCTCCCTCCTCCGGCGAGTCCTTGCTGGCGGTATCCTGCCCATTGGTGACCGACGCCAAGACGGTCGGGGTCGTCAGGTATGTGGCATCCTTGACGAACACAATCGCCACCATCCGCCGGATCGCTGCCTTATGCATTGCGGCCGGCCTGCTGGTGGTCGGGATTGTCACGGTGGTCAGCCTGTTCCTGTCGCGGACGATTACCGGATCGATACGGGAGTTGAAGCTGGCCGCAGACCGGATGGCGGAGGGCGATCTCTCGGCTAGAGCGGAGAAAAGACACAAGGATGAACTGGGAGCCTTGGCGGACACCTTAAATACAATGGCATCCCGATTGCAGCGAAGCGATCAGCTCAAAAATGAATTCATCTCCTCGGTGTCCCATGAGATTCGAACGCCGTTAACGTCCATTAAGGGGTGGACGGTGACGTTGCAGGCGGCGGGCGGCGACAGCAAGGCTTTGCTCGAGGAGGGGCTGGACGTGATTGAAGCGGAAAGCGATCGCTTGACTGAACTGGTGGATGAATTGCTTGACTTCTCCAAGCTGGCGAACGGAAAAATTACGTTGTCCCGTGCCCCGGTGCATGTTCCGGAGCTGCTGCGGCATGTCGGGACACAGCTGGCCCCAAGAGCGGCCAGACTGGGGCTGGAACTGGAGGTCAAGGGTGGAGATGCCCTGCCTGTCATCCATGCGGACGCCAATCGTCTGAAGCAGGTGCTTCTCAATCTGTTGGACAATGCGATCAAGTTCACCCCTCCGGGCGGAACCGTTGCGATGCATGCAGGCCAGTTCAAGGAATATATCGTTCTTGCAGTCGAGGATACGGGCGCGGGCATTCCCGAGGAGGAGATCGGCAGCGTCCTGCAAAAATTTTATAAAGGCAGCAACAGCGGAGCCGGAAGCGGACTGGGCTTATCGATCTGTCATGAGATCGTGAAGCTGCACGGCGGGTATCTGAAAATAGAGAGCGAGCCGGGACGGGGAACGAAGATTCAGGTGTTCCTTCCGTCGCGTTAGATGCGACAATTTTAACCTTTTCATAACCTATTCTTGGTTATGAGGCAATACACTAGAGTGGAAGACAGGCAGAGAAGGGGATGCAATGAGAGACATAAGGAGATGGGGAGCGTTCGCAGCGGCTTCTTTGCTGTGGATAGGCGGATGCAGCATGCCTTCCGCTCCGGCCGAGTTGGTTCAGCCGCCGCGGCCCGAGCCCCATCATCGCAGCGATCTTGTGTTAAGCGACATTCCCGGCTTTTCCAGATTGCTGATTCCGGCTCTCGGCGAAGAGGGCAACGGCATCTCGGTCGGGGATGTGGATGGGGACGGCAACGATGAGGTCGTCGTCGTCTATGAAGCGAATATTCAAGACGAGAAGGTGCAGAAGGCGGCCTTGCTGAAGCGGGAGGATGAAGCGTGGCGGGTCGTGTGGGATACGAAGGGCTTCGGCCATGGCCTCGATTACGCGGGGTTGGCCGATCTGAACCAGGACGGTTATCCCGATATTGTGCTTGGCTGGGCTCTGGGCGGCGGAGAAAAGGGCATGGATGTCTATGTGTGGAAAGACGATGGCATCGAATTGTGGAGAAAACAAGCCTACCGCGGCCAAATGAGTTTGGGAGAGATGAACGATGAAACTAAATAAAAAGTGGGCGATTATTGCGCTTGCTGCGGGCATTGTGCTCTTCGGCGCCTTTTTATTTCGCAAGCAGCTAGCCGTACTCGCCTTCGATATGTTCCTGTCGGATAAGGTGGAGAAATCACTGGATCGGACCTATAAACCGATTTATGACAAGAAGGACACCATAGGCATTGATGATGATCCGTTCTCGCTGCTGCTGCTCGGAATCGATCAGCGGGACAAGGAGGTCGGACGTTCCGATTCGATGCTCTATACCGTCGTGAGGCCGAAGGATAACCGCATTCTGCTCTTGTCCATCCCGAGGGATTCCTACGCCGAGATTGTCGGCAAGGACAAGCAAGACAAAATCGCTCATGCCTATGCCTTCGGGGGCGCGAAAATGAGCGTCGAGAGCGTGGAACATCTGCTCCAGCATCCGGTGAATCATTATGCGGCCATCAATTTTAAAGGATTCCGGGATGTCGTTGATGCACTGGGCGGCGTCGAATTGCCGATCACGGAGGACATCCGGAATCAGAGCCGTTACCATGACAAATTCCTGATCGAAGCGAACAAGCCCATCTATACCGGACTGGAGGCGCTGAACTATGTCCGCTATCGCGAAGATTCGGACATGAACCGGATGGAGCGCAACCGTATCTTTTTGCAGGCCTTGATGAAGCGCATGGTGCAGCTCGACAAGATCAGCCATTTGCCCGAGCTTCTGGAGATTGCCGGTGACAACCTGGACACCGATATTTTGCCCGGCGATATGATTGGTTTGGCCAAGATGATGCTGTTGAAGGACACCCTTCCCTCATTCACCAGCTATTCCTTGGATGGGAAAGGAAAAATCATGGATGATATCTGGTACCTAATCCTGAATGAAGAGGATCTGGCCTATGCGAGGAAGCTGATTGACAATTGGCTCGATCCGGAAGTGCTCTCCGCGGAATTGTTGCTTCCCGAGACACAAGGATAGCGAGGACCTGTGTACAAGATAAAAGTTTAATCGCTTTAACTTCAGGTTGCGGAAATTTTCCGGACTCTCTGGCTGTATATCTGTCGTCACTTATTAGAATCGCAAGGAGGACGAATCAACGTTGGTCGCGAAGGCGGATGTGCAGGCGGATGTGCAGGCGGATGCGGATGCGGCGGTAAGGCGGGGGCTAGCAGCGGCCTCGGTCCAAAATTGCTGCAAATATACAGTATTCGCCCTGATGCCCCGTTCCGAAAACTAAAATCCTGCAAGGATGCAGGATTTTATGCCAATTTCGGCTTGCTTTATGGAGAAACAGGCGAAATCCTGCACTTCTGCAGCAATTTCCCAAATTCTTCTCGTGAGTAGAAGAAATTAATGCCTTTTTGCAGGATTCCCGAAGACCGCGATTCCCTCGCCAGATCTGGGCGGGAACGGGCACTCCTCCAGCCTACGAATAAGAGGTACTGAGATGATTTATATTCGCAAGTTTAGAAAAATAGATAAACCGATCGTCTTGTTCATGCTGGCCCTGATTGCCATTGGGACAGTGGCCGTGCATGGGGCGACGGCCGGCACCAAGCTCGACGGATTATATGTGAACAACATCGTGTTGTTCGCCTTGTTCACCATTCCGACGCTGCTTGTCGCGGTGCTCGATTATTCGATCCTTATGGGGGCCGTGGCCTACGTTTTGTACGGAATCGGAATCGGTCTCTTGCTGCTTGTCATGTTCCTTGGAGAAAATATCAACGGAGCGGTCCGGTGGCTGAGTGTCGGCAGCTTCCAGCTTCAGCCCTCCGAGTTGATTAAAATCGCCACGGTATTGGTGGCCGCCGATATGCTGCACAAACGCTCGGGCCGGACGCTTCGTCTGCTCCCCGATCTGCTGCCGATCGGGGCCGTGTTCTTCGTCCCGACGTTCATGATTATGAAGCAGCCCGATCTTGGCACGGCGCTTGTCTTCGTCGGCGTCCTGCTCGCGATGCTATGGATGGGCAATATCCGCACCTCCCAGATGGCCTTGCTGCTTGGCACCCTCGCGGTGGCGCTCGGGGCGATATGCTGGTTGTATTACGCGGATCACGATTTGTTGGCCAAGCTGGTCAAGCCGCATCAAATGTCGCGGATACAGACCTTTCTCGACCCCGCCAGCGATCCTGATAAATCATGGCATGTCAACAATGCCATCCATGCGATTGGCTCGGGGGGATTAAGAGGCGATTCGGGATTCTATATCGAGCGCGGCTACATTCCCTATGCCTACTCGGATTCCATCTATGTGGTCATTGGCGAGAAATACGGGTTTTTAGGGTCCTCGGCGCTGCTGCTGCTTTATTTTCTTCTTATCTATCGCATGATGCTCATTGTCCGGGAGAGCCGCGACCTGGCCGGATCCTATCTCGTTATCGGACTTGCCGGAATGCTGGTCTTTCAAATCTTCGTCAATATCGGCATGCACATCGGCTTGGTGCCCTTGACCGGCCTGTCGCTGCCGTTCATCAGCTATGGCGGCAGTTCTTTGTTAGTGAATATGGTATCGATAGGGCTGGTGCTTAGCGTCAGGATTCATAAGGATGACGCCATCCTGGATGTTGGCGGCCAATTGCCCTCTGAACCTCCCTTTTAATCCCTAAGTAAATCGTAAATTGCCCGCGGGCTCATGTCGAAAGAACGCCTTCCCTATCGGAGGGAGTTCTTTTTTGTCGATGATGCATAAAATAAATAAGCCGTGGACATCCTTCCCACTAAGGGAGGGGTAACCATATGTTTACAGGAATGAACAAGGAAAAGAATAAGGAAGAACGTTCGATGATGACGTCGCCTAACCGTTCACGGATTCGCTTGGCGGTCATTCTCCTGCTCGGCGCGGTCGCTATGGCTTTGGCGCCAGAGCGGGGAGAGGCGGATGCCTATCTGTACCGGTATGCGGCCTTGATGGAACAAGGACCGGTGTCTGCCGCGATGGGGCAGGGGGTACGGCCATCGTCTGGGCCTGTATGGAGGGGCTCGGCTCTTCCGGAGGGCATTGGGAACCGGTATGCGGCTGTTCCGCCGCTGGCTGACATCGGGCCTGGGATGTCCGGGAAGCGGGCTCCCGCGCTCGGGGCGTACAACGCCGGGAGTAAGCCGTCTCCGCCAGCAGCGATCGTGTATGTCAACCCGCCGGCCCGTCCGGATAAAGGGGCGGAATCCGCGTCGAAAGAGCCGCGCAAGGCCGTTCCGACTTCCTCGATGTCGTATTCCGACGTCAATCTGGCGCCGGGGAAGCAGCAGGTGATCAAGAGAGTGAAGGTCATCGCCACGGGTTATACGGCAGGCGTGGAATCGACCGGAAAAAAACCGGGCCATCCGGAATACGGCATTACCTATTCGGGCGTGAAGGTGCGAAGAGATTACGTGTCCACCATCGCCGCTGATCTGTCCGTATTTCCGCTTGGCAGCATCTTATATATTCCGGGCTACGGCTACGGGATCGTGACGGATATCGGTTCGAAAATCAAGGGAAATAAAATCGACTTGTATTTTCATACAACGAAGCAGGTATATAAGCAGTGGGGCAAGAAAGAAGTGGAAGTTCAGCTTGTCCAGGAAGGCAATGGCAAGGTGTCGGAGGACATGCTGAATCAGCTGAACGAAGCCGTCTTCAAAACCGGCTCGATTCCTAAATCGCTGCAGTAGCCTGCCGGGCGAATAAAGCGGGGCAGACCATCGCATACTACTTGTCGTGGGAAACGACGTTTCCTTGACATGCTCGCCAACGACGGCGAACTCTCAGGAGGTGAAATGCGATGAAAAACAACAAAGCGAACAGAATGTCCCCAGCGAATTCGAAATATGTTGACGCTGAATTTGCAGCAGAAAACACGGCTGCAGATACGGGAGTGGCTCCGAGAAACGCGGGTGCGGTTCCAGGAGGAGCTGCAGGAAGAAACGCGGCTGCGGACACGGAATTTGCAGCAGGAAATGCTTTTGCGGATACGGAATTCGCGGCAGGCAACGAAGCTGCGGACACGGAATTCGGGGTGGAATCGGAAGGCGCCGCAAGCGCTCTGAACAACCCGCAAGCGAACCGTATCTCCAAAAAACAGCCGGAGCAACTGTAATTACGCTGACATGGAAGGCGCCGCAACGGCTTGTTCCCTAGTTATAAAGAGATGCAATGACCGCCGATAAGGCGGTCTTTTTTGCATCCTAGCCCGGCCGCCGGAGCGTATTAACCGGTTCTCTCAACGGCCTGCCGTTCCGCTCGCGCCGCCGGTTCCGATTCACAGGTTTTGACGGGAATAGATGGCTAACGACAGGCGCATCGAGATCCATCCAATCAACAGCCCAAGCAGGGCGGGAAGCCAAGCTTCCACGGCAGGCGGAAGCGGGAGATGAAGGCTCAGACTGAAGGGGGAATCATGAGCCGCCCGCGCGATGATCGGAGATACAAACGGCGTCAGAAAGACAAAAATCATAAATACGTATTTGGACTTCTCGTAGCCGAACTGATACTGAAACGGCAGCAGAATCCCGAAGATAAGGGAAAAGAGCAAAAACGATCCGGCAAACGAAGCCGCCGACAATAATTCGAGCTTCGAGGGCAGAAGCAAGGCCGTTATCGTATAAATGAAATAGCAACCGGCAAAAAGAACGCAAATAAACAAATATTTTGCCTTCACCAAAGCTTGGCGCGTATAGGGGGTAGCGCACAGCAAAGCCGCTCCCTTATACTTGTATTCCATCATCGACACGGTGTTGAAGAGCAAGTACACAAAATAGAGCCACGTCATAAAGAACGCCAAAAAGCTGCCGGCCACAGGAAGCTTTGTGGAAATAAAAGCCGGCAATACAAACGCCACCGCCAGCATGAAGGCCAAGTGCTTTTTTGCCAGGAGAAAATCTTTTTTCACGAGATGTAACAGCATCTATTTTGCCCCCTTTAAATAACCGAGCATCACGTCTTCGATCGTCGGACGTTCGATTAGCACATTGTTCATGTTTTGGCGTACGGCCATTTTATTGTTCGTCAAGCCCGTAAAACCGTAATGGGTCTCGTCCACGCTCAAAAACAATCCCCTCGTCTCCTCGTTCAGCGCCGCCCTGTCCCCTTTGACGACCGCATGGGAATCAAGCAAAGCGTCCTTCTCTTCCATGAATTTGATTTTGCCCTTATCCATGAAAATGAGCGCATCGGCCACTTTGTCCAGATCGGATGTGATATGGGTGGAGAAGAAGACGGCTTTTCCGCCTGAATTCATGAAATCGAGCAGGATGTCCATCAACTCGCTTCGCACCAAAGGATCGAGACCGCTGGTAGGCTCATCCATAATCAAAAGCTCGGCCTGATGGGAGAGGGCCAGGGCAAGCGCATATTTCATGCGCATTCCTTTTGACAGGGTCGAGATTTTTTGGCCGGGATCCAGGCTGAAGCGCGTCATATATTGCTTGAATGCGGACTCATCCCATTTGGAATAGGCCGGCGCGACGATGCTTTTCATTTCCCGCAGGGTCAGATCCTCATAAAAGTAGCCTTCATCCATGACGATGCCGATTCGGTTTTTCAGCTCCCGTTCATGACCGTCCATGTCCTTCCCGAACAGGGCGATGCGTCCGGCATCCGCCTCCGCCAAGCCGAGGATCGCTTTGAGCGTCGTTGTCTTGCCTGCCCCGTTAATCCCAACAAGCCCGGTGATGCAGCCTTCTTGCAGAGAGAAGCTGACATTTTGCAGGCTGAATGAGCCAATTTGTTTGCGAAGCTCTGTAACTTCGAGTATCGGGTTCATTGGTCTTCCTCCTCGAAAAGAATGTCCATCATGGCCATGAGCTCTTCCTTGCTGATTCCGAGCGCACGGGCGGTTGTCCACGCTTCTGTCAGCTTGACTTCCACCATATGCCGCTTCGATTCCAGCAGCAGCTCCAGGTTCTCCCTCGCGACAAAGGAGCCTTTGCCCGGCCTGGTAGTAATAAATCCTTCGGATTCCAGTTCATCATACACTCTCCGGGTCGTCAGCACGCTCACATGGAGATCGTTGGCCAGCGCCCGAATGGATGGCAGCAATTCGCCTTCCTTCAGCTCGCCGTAGAGGATGGCATCCTTGATCTGGTCCTTGATTTGCTGATAAATCGGCGGATCCGATACGTTGGAAATAATAATTTTCATGGGACCTCCATCAAAATTAACTGTGCATCTCTTACATACACATCATATACATACAGTACATCATTGTCAATCCATAACGCTGCGAATCAGCTTGATTGCAAGCGACCCGGTTATGTCAGCCAGGGCTTGCAGAGGCCTTGTCCGAATATCTGGGATCAGCTTCCACCCCCTCGGTCTGGAGACCGAGGCCGATTTCAATCTTACGCCGCTGGCGCCCGGACGAGTCATCGCTTACACTAGAGTTACAAGAAGCGGCACAAGCTGAGCCGCATATGGATAGAAGCGAGGGATGAGACATGCAACATAATCGGGGACGATGGTTAGGCGGTCTGGTGCTTATCGGGCTCGGTGCTTTCTTTATGCTCAGTCAGTTAGGCTACATCGATATGAATATCGGGGATTTGTTCCGCACCTTCTGGCCGGCCATTTTGATCGTCATTGGCTTGAATTCGCTCCTGCATGGCGCCTTCTGGGGAGTCATACTGCTTGGGGTAGGCGGCTACTTCCTGCTGTCGAATCTGGGGTACATCTATATGTCGCCGGGCGATTTCTTCAAAATGCTGTTCCCGCTTGCCCTTATCGTGGGCGGAGTCTGGATGCTGTTCAAGAAGCGGGATTATCCGCGTCCTGACCGGGATCGTCATCGCCCGAAGGATTGGAAGGAGGACGATTGGGGATTCGATGCGCATGCGCAGACCCCGCCTCCACCGCCGCCGCCGGCGGACTATGATTTTGACAGCAAGTTCGATGAGCAATTCGGCACGAATTATACGAAAAAGGAGCCGAAAAATAATGATTTCCATGGCCAGTCGGGCTCCTTCGCCGGATCGGTTCCGCCGCCGCCTCCAATGGGAGGAATGTCAGGCAATCCGAAGCGGGACACGTTCCACAAATCGGCGTTCATCGGCGATACCCATCTGGGCAGCGATTATTGGGAGCTGAAGCCGACGAATCTCTCCCATTTCATCGGCGATACATTCATTGACCTGACGAAGGCCCAGGTCCCTTACGGAGAGACAAAGATTACGGTCTCTTCCTTCATCGGAGACGTGAAGGTATTCGTCCCGAACGATATGGATTTGGGGGTTAGCGTAACGTCGAGCTCCTTCCTGGGCGATGTGAAAATATTCGATCAAAAGAAGGACGGATTCATGAGCAGCGTGCAGATGGAGACCCCTTATTTCTATGAGGCCGGCAAAAAAATTCGCATCGTCGTCAGCACGTTCATCGGTGATGTGAAGGTGACAAGGGTAGGATAACGAATGCTGATAAATTGGGTTCGCCGTTCCCGGAGCGTCAAATGGGAGCTTCTCCTTACCTTCCTTATCTCGGGCGGCCTTATTATGAGCGTATTCTGGATTGGCATTGTGTACGGCGGCGCATGGTACCATGGAATGAACTGGTGGCTGTTCGGCATCAGCACGGTCGTCGTCGTGTCGCTCATTATGGGCTATGTCGCCGGCGTCCGGCTGCAGCGCCGCCTCGACGTGCTGCACCTCAGCATGATGCAGGTGATCAAGGGCAATTGGTCGGAGCGGATTCCGCTCGGCGACGACGCGTCCTTCGATCGGCTCTATGAGGATTTCAATACGATGGTCGACGCGATGGAGAAGAAGCTTCGCCTGCTGCAGAAGATGTCGGAGCAGCAGGTGATGGATCGGGAGAAGGAATGCGAGGCGGTTGTGCTGGAAGAGCGCCGCAGGCTGGCCAGAGATCTGCATGATACGGTCAGCCAGCAGCTGTTCGCCCTGCATATGGCCTCTTCTTCTCTTCCCAAAGTGATGGAGCGGGATATGAAGCGGGCGGAAATGGTGGTCAACCAATTGATTCAGATGTCGCATATCGCCCAACGGCAAATGCGCAGCCTGATCGCCCAGCTCCGCCCATTGGAACTGGACGGGCGCACGCTGCAGGAGGCGCTCGATCATTGGTTTCCCGACTACTGCCGGCAGAACGGCATTCAAGGCAAAATCGATATTGACATGAACATCAAGCTGTCCGAGGCAATTGAGCACCAGAGCTTCCTGATGATTCAGGAGGCGATGGCTAATGTCGTGAAGCATGCCCGCGCGACGCAAGTTACGCTTACCATGCACGCGACGCCGGCGCAGCTCATCCTGGCCATCGCCGATGACGGCCAGGGCTTCGATCTGCAGGGCGCGTCCTATAAGACCGGAAGCTACGGTCTGACGACGATGAAGGAACGGGTAGACAAGCTGGGCGGCAATCTGGATGTCATCAGCCAGCCCGGCGCGGGAACGACGATTCGCGTTCATATTCCGTTATTTCGGGAGCAAGAAGAAGCCGGGGAGACGGCTCCGCCAGGAAGCGAATAGAAGAGGGGAAGCGGGCCCGGAGCAGGGCGAGCCGGAGGCAGACGGAGGGATATCATAGTGGAACAGACGGTAATGACCGTATTTCTCGTGGATGACCATGAGATGGTCCGAATGGGATTGAAGACATATTTGATGCTGGATCCGGATATTGAAGTGATCGGGGAAGCCGGAGGCGGGCTGGAAGCGATCCAGTCGATCTCCGCCCGGGCGGAGCAGGGAGAGCGGCTGCCCGATCTCGTTCTGATGGATCTGATGATGCCGGACATGAACGGCGTCGAGGCGACGCGCGAATTGACGCGCCGCTATCCGGAGCTGAAGATCGTCATGCTGACGAGCTTCATGGAGGATGAACAAGTATTCGAAGCGATTCAGGCCGGGGCCATCAGCTATGTGCTGAAGACCGTCTCCGCCGAGGAACTGGTCTATGCGCTCCGCGGCGCCTTGCGCGGCATGCCGGTGATGAGCGGAGAGGTGTCGCAGGCGCTGACCCGCGGCTTGCGCAAGCAGGCGTCGCAGTCGGATGATGAGGCGTTGACGGAGCGGGAGCGGGAAGTGCTGCTGCTCATCGCCGACGGGAAGACGAACAAGGATATCGCGGAAGAGCTTCATATCAGCATCAAGACGGTCAAGACGCATGTGTCCAATCTGCTCATGAAATGCGAGGTTCAGGATCGGACGCAGCTCGCCGTTCATGCGCATCGCAAAGGCTGGGTTAAAAGCGACTGACTTCGTCCACAATAAGGAGGAAGGAGGTTGCATGCCATGCAGCAGTTGGAAGGGAAGTTCGCCGGCCGCAAGTTCGGCACCGATGAACTGGTGCGCGTGTTGGAGCCGCTCGGGTTCGCCATCTCCGGCAATTGGGATTATGAAGGGGGCAGCTTCGATTGCGCATTGAACGAGGAGCGCACCCTGTGGCTGCGCCTGCCGTTCGCGGCGGTGAACGGTTCGTTCGACGGGGAAGCCAACGAATCGATCTTCGTTGAGATGAAGCAGCCGTTCGTGCTCAAGCACGAGTACCGGGTCGGCAATGATCCGGATGCCGGCGTGCAGCTGTTCGGCGCCGTCGTGAACCAGTTCCAGGCGCCATCCAATCCGGACGCTTCGCTCTCTCCCGCGGAGATGCACCGGGCCCGGGCCAAGCTTGATGAAGCAGAAAATGTATTGGGGCGGATGAGTTAGCGGCGCCGGCCCGTTCGTATCGTAAAACAGGTCCATGGGCCTGTTTTTTGCGTCCATATCGATATCCGGCGAAGGCTGCCGCATGGGGGATAAGGCGGCTTGTCTCCGGAGAATCATTCTTTTTATTGGGTTTTATAATCTTTTTAAGCTGAGCTTAAGGTTGATGGTACAATATATAAATATATCATTCATACCTAAAACGCTTGTTGATTCGAGTGAAGATCAGCTTATTGGGAGGTAAGAACTATGGACGAACAACGACGCAAATTATTTTTTACATCCGACTCCGATTCGGATTCTTATACAACAGCACCGAATGAGACTCGAGGCCCGCAGGACGGCCCTCAGACGGGCGATGCCCAGGCGCGCAAGCCCGAGGAAGCTTATTATTTCGCTTACGGCCCTTATCAGTCTGTCAAGCAATCCGAAGAAAGCACAACGACTGCTATGGCATCGGGCAAGGTGAATGAAGTGGAGGTGACGCCGCCCGCGCCCGTCAAGCCGCTGCCATTCTCCAGAGCGACCAGCCAGGGAAGCGGCTCCGGCTTCCAGCCCGGGGGGAGCGGAGGAAGCCTGCCTCCCCAGCCGCCGCAGGGCAATTGGCAGTTCAAGGAGCCGAAGCGCAAGCGGGGCAGCTCGTTCCGGGCAATGTTCGCTTCGTTCCTGGCAGGGATGCTGGTCATCACCGGCCTGATGTATGCCGCGGACACGACCAATCTGTTCACGGGCAGACAGGAGCTGGCGAGCACGGCCGCCACGTCGGAGAGCGCGGTCGTGACCAACGGGACGCCGGCTCCGTTCCCGAACGGCGCCAGCAGCGTGCCGGAGGTCGTGAAGAAGACGAGTCCGGCGGTAGTGAAGATCGAGACGCTGGCCCGCGTAAGCACGCAGAACGGCTACGGCAATAACCCTTGGATGAACGATCCGTTCTTCCGCCAGTTCTTCGGCGATTCCTTCGGCGGCAGCGGGAACAACAGCTCGAGCCAGAGCCAGCAGCTGCAGCCGCTTGGCATCGGGACCGGCTTCATCTTCGATAAGTCGGGCTATATTTTGACGAATCAGCACGTCATCTCCGGGGCGGAAGTCATCCAGGTGACGGTGGAAGGCTACAAGAAGCCGCTCAAGGGGACGCTGCTTGGCCAGAGCCAGGATCTGGACCTGGCGGTTATCAAGATTGACGGGGAAGGCGACTTTCCGACGGTTCCGCTTGGCGATTCCGATGCGGCTCAGGTCGGAGAGCAGGTTGTCGCGATCGGCAACCCGTCCGGCTTCGACCACACGGTTACGTCCGGCGTGCTGAGCGCCCGCGAGCGCTCGATCAATGTCGATGATAACGGCAGCGCCCGGGAATACGAGCATTTGCTTCAGACAGACGCGTCCATCAATCCGGGCAACTCGGGCGGGCCGCTCTTGAATATGAAGGGCGAAGTCATCGGCATGAATGTCGCGGTCAGCAAGCAGGCGCAAGGCATCGGATTCGCCATCCCTTCGAATGTGATCAAGAAGGTCGTGGACGATCTGAAGGCGAACCGTGAAATACCGAAGGAGCCGATTCCGTTCATTGGCGCTACCCTCCAGACGATGACCAGCGACATTGCGCAGGAAATGGGCATCAAAAATGTCGAAGGCTCTCTCGTGCTTAATGTGATGTTCGGTTCCCCGGCCTATGAGGCGGATTTGCGCGCCTATGATATTATTGCAGGTATGGATGGCACGAAGTACGCGACCAAAGAGGAATTGATCGAAGCGATACAGAAGAAGAAGGTTGACGATACCGTGACGATGCAGGTGGTACGCAACGGCAAAGAGACGGAACTGAAGATTAAGCTCGGCGACCGGAACAAGTTCGACAAGCAGCTTCAGTCGCAGCAGCAGCAGCCATAAGCCGCGCGGCTTATGACGAATCCGGGTGCTGCGGCCCGGGCGCAGCGGGAGAGGAAGCATAGGACGGCCTGCGCCGTTCTTGGCTTCCTTTTCGCTATTCGGGCGGCGAATGGCAGTAAGGAAGAAGCAGGGAAGAGAATGATAATCTACGGGTGAAGAGGGGCTGGTAGGATGACGCGTTCAACGATTATGGTCGTGGATGACGATGAGAAAATTACGTCCATGCTGAGGCGTGGCTTGGTCTTCGAAGGATATGAAGTCCGGACGGCGACGAATGGCAGCGAGGGCTTGCGCGAGATGATGATCCGCGAGCCCGATTTGCTGATCCTGGATGTGATGATGCCGGAGGTGGACGGCTGGGAGGTATGCCGCAGGCTGCGGGAAGCGGGCAGCAATGTGCCGGTGCTGATGCTGACCGCGAAGGACGAGGTGCAGGACCGGGTGCACGGGCTGGATCTCGGAGCCGACGATTATCTCGTCAAGCCGTTCGCGCTGGAGGAACTGCTGGCCCGCGTGCGCGCCTTGCTGCGCCGCCGGGCCGAGGGCGAGGGCGGGACGCACCGCTTGACGTTCGAGGACGTCGTGCTTGATCTGCATACGCGGGAGGTGCTTCGCGACGGGAAGCCGATCGAGCTGACGGCGAAGGAGTTCGAACTGCTCCATCTGTTCATGCAGAATCCGAAGCGGGTGCTGCCGCGCGACGTCATTATGGAGAAAATTTGGGGCTATGACTACAGCGGAGAATCGAATGTGCTTGAGGTGTATATCGCCATGCTGCGCCAGAAGACGGAAGAACATGGAGGCAAGCGTATCATCCAGACCATTCGGGGAACGGGCTACGTCTTGAGAGGAGATCATTAATGTCGATTCGGCTGCGGCTTACGGTATGGTATTCCGTCCTGCTCGCGTTTACCTTGCTCTTATTCGGAATCGCCATCTACACCTTTGTCGACTACAACACATACGCGCATATTAAGTCGCGCATTCAGGCCCAGGTCAACCAGTTGAAGGTGCTGCCGACGATCGATCTGCAGAATCGCTTCGACTTCGATGTTCCCAAATCCGACGTGAAGCGGCTGGAGGATGCCGAGCTGTATATTCAGATTGTCAGCTTCCGCAACAAAACGCCGAGGATGTCGCCGAATCTGTCGGAGCTCGGTCTGAATATACCGATGCCGCAAAAGGCGGCGCAGATTAAAGAGGGCTATCGAAAAATCGAAGTTGGAGGCTATGAATTTCTTGTCTATGAAAATGCAATCGTGTTAGGTGATCAGGTTGAGGGGGCATTTCAGGTATTCGCCTTCACCGGGCGCGAAGCCCTGTTCACCAAAGAACTGCGAAGTATCCTTATCATCGCGTCGATGGTCACGATCGTGCTGGCCTTCTCGCTTGGCCTGTTCCTCGCCCAGAAATCGCTGCGGCCGATCGAGAATATCATCCGGGCTACGGACCGCATTCAGAAGGGGGCCGACCTGAGCGTCCGCATTCCGCGCGAGGGGCCGTCCGACGACGAGATCGGACAGCTCACCGACCGGATCAACAGCATGCTGGGCCGGATGGAGACGTTCTATAACGAGCTGGACGAGGCGTACCGGGCGCAGCGCCGATTCGTGTCCGATGCGTCCCATGAGCTGCGGACGCCGCTGACGACGATTCGCGGCAATGTCGATCTGCTTCAGAAAATGTGGATGAAGCAGCAGGAGCCGATCCAGATGAGCCAGAGCGACCGGGAGCAGATGTCGCTGGAAGCGCTGCGCGATATCGCGGACGAGTCGGAACGCATGAGCCATCTGGTGAATGATTTGCTGTCGCTTGCCCGCGCCGATGCCGGCTATGTGATGAGCAAGGTGCTCGTCGAGCTGAAGCCGATGGTCGAGGAGGTCGTGCGCCGGGCGCAGTTCCTCCCGCGCAAAGCGGAATGGGAGCTCGGCGATATCGATGTGCTGGAAGATTTGTATGTGTACGGCAACAAGGATTATTTGCAGCAGATGCTTTTCATTTTCATTGAGAATGCGTTCAAATATACCCCGGAAGGCAAGGTACGGCTGACGGCGCTGCGGCAGGATAACCAGATCGGATTGAAGGTGGATGACACGGGAATCGGCATGAACGAGAAGGAAGTGCCGTATATCTTCGAGCGTTTCTATCGGGCCGACGTGTCCCGCGGCGTAACATCGGGCACCGGGCTGGGGCTGGCGATAGCCAAATGGATTATCGATGAGCACCGGGGTTCGGTCGAGGTCGTCACGAAGCCGGGGAAAGGAACCTCGTTCATCGTGTGGCTGCCGCTGGCTACGGTCGACGGAAGCGGAGATTATCCGGTATAATGGAGAAGCGGATGTCAGACGCAGTATAATGAGAAGGCAGGTGTACCGATGGAAGTCAGGAAAATTACACCGCGTGGCTATTGCTATGGCGTCGTGGATGCGATGGTGCTGGCACAACAGACGGCGCGCAATCTGGATTTGCCCCGTCCGATTTATATATTAGGGATGATCGTTCATAACCGTCACGTAACGGATGCGTTCGAGGACGAGGGCATCATTACGCTGGATGGGGCGAACCGCCTGGAGATTCTGGATCAGATCGATTCCGGGACGGTGATCTTTACGGCGCACGGCGTATCTCCGGAAGTGCGGAAGAAGGCCCGGGAGAAGGGGCTGACCACCGTCGATGCGACATGTCCCGATGTGACGCGCACGCATGATCTGATTCGGGAGAAGACGGCCGAAGGTTACGAGATTATTTATATCGGCAAAAAAGGGCATCCTGAACCGGAAGGCGCCATGGGCGTAGCCCCGGACAAGGTGCATCTGATCGAGACGGAAGCGGAGATCGCCGATCTGAAGGTTGGCACGGATCGCCTCGTCATTACGAATCAGACGACGATGAGCCAGTGGGATATCAAGCATATTATGAATCGGCTTATCGCCCGCTTCCCGACGGCGGAGATTCATAACGAGATCTGCATGGCGACGCAGGAGAGACAGGCGGCGGTGGCCGAGCAGGCCGCAGGCTGCGACCTCGTCATCGTCGTGGGCGATCCGCGGAGCAACAACTCCAACCGACTGGCCCAGGTCTCGGAGGAGATTGCCGGCGTCCGTGCCTACCGCATCTCCGATCTGTCGGAATTGAAGCGGGAATGGCTCGATGGGGTCCGAATCGTCGGCGTGACCTCGGGCGCGTCAACGCCGACGCCGATTACGAAGGAAGTCATCGCTTATTTGGAGCAGTACGACGGGAATAACCCGGAGACATGGGACTTGAAGCGGACCGTGAATATGAAGAAGCTGCTTCCGGTCATTCGCGAGAAGTCGAAGTCATGAACTAGGGCTGCCATCAACGGATCGGAGATACAACTCGAGAGAAGGAATATTGTGAAAAGATGGTTGAAGTACCAGTTCCTGAAGCTGATTCGAACCCGGGGCGCCGCCGCGCTGGTTGCGAGAGGCTTCTGTATTGGACTGGCCGTTGAAATGTTCACACTGCCGACGGCAGGGCTGGCGTTCTTCCTCATCTTTCCTCTGGTGTACTGGATGAGGGGGAGGCTCGCTGCCGCTCTGGTCGGCTTCGCATTCGGGAAGCTGATCTATATTCCGGTCGCTGTCGTCAATGAGCGGGTAGGGCATTGGGTTCTGCCCCTGCATTGGACGGTTCATGCGGCCGCGCTGCCGGACTGGCTGAACCGGCTTCTGACCATCAACATGAATCTGATTGTAGGCGGAATGATTGACGGAGCCTTGATGGCGCTTCTGTTGTATATCCCGATGAAGCGGTTCCTGCTGGCCATGCAGAAGCGGCGCTGGGAGCAACGCCGCCATTATCATGGTCACGCTCACGGATAAAGAAAAGCTCTTTTCTGCCAGCCGAACGGTCTGGGGAGAAAAGAGCTTTCTTTTATTTCCCGGGACATAACGGATGGCGGGAAACGGATGAGGAAAAAAGGATTGACGAAGGGTGGGATTTTCGTTATAGTTGCTTTAATGGATAAAAGCTTAAAAGCGTATAAGCGTTGAAATGTGAAAGCGATGAATCGACAGTAAAGAAAGGATGTAATCCCATGATCGTTATCGTCTCGAATCAGACTCCGGAAGAGCGGGTCGCGGAGCTTGTAAGCCTCATCGAGAAGGCCGGCAACCAGGCCCATATCTCGCGCGGAACGGATCGAACCGTCATTGGCATTATCGGTAAAGCAGAGCCTCAGCTGGCTGAACATCTTAGACAAATGAAAGGCGTCGAGAGCGTGATTAAAATTACGAAATCATATAAGCTCGCTAGCCGTGACTTCCATCCGGAAGATACGGTAATTAAGATTAAAGGCGTGGAAATCGGCGGCGGCAATCTCGTCGTTATGGGCGGCCCGTGCGCGGTGGAATCGCCGGCGCAGATTGACGAGATCGCGCGCCTGGTGAAGGCGGCGGGCGGACAAATCTTGCGCGGAGGGGCTTTCAAGCCGCGGACAGGACCGTACAGCTTTCAAGGAGTCGGCGTAGAAGGGCTGGTCATGATGGCCGAAGCCGGGCGCAAGCACGGGCTGTTGACGATTACGGAGGTCATGACGCCGGAATACGTCGATATTTGTGCGGAGTACGCGGATATTCTCCAAGTCGGAACGCGCAATATGCAGAACTTCGATCTGCTGCGCAAGCTGGGCGAATGCGGCAAGCCGGTCTTGCTCAAGCGCGGGTTCAGCGCCACTTATGATGAGTGGCTGAATGCGGCCGAATATATTTTGGCCGGGGGCAATCCGAACGTCATGCTGTGTGAGCGCGGCATTCGCACCTTTGAGACGTATACCCGCAACACGCTGGACCTGACCGCCATTCCGGTCGTGAAGCAGTTGAGCCATCTGCCGGTCATCTCCGATCCGAGCCATGGCACGGGCCGCCGCGAGCTCGTGGAGACGATGTCCAAGGCATCGGTGGCCGCCGGCGCGGACGGATTGATCATCGAGATGCACACCGATCCGGACAACTCGATGACCGGAGACGGGGTGCAGTCGCTGTTCCCGGATCAATTCGCTAATCTGCTGCGCGAGCTGGAGCAGCTCGCCCCTCTGTGCGGCAAGACGTTCAGCACAGAGAAAATGGAGCCGTCCCATTTTGCTACTTGGGTCAAGTAAACCTAATGATGAAGTGAAGAAGAACAGTCTCTTTCCATGTGGAAAGAGGCTGTTTTTTCTTTCGCGGAAACAGGGGGCGCTGGTTGGCGCTTGCCCGCACGCCGGACATGCCGCTGCTGCTCATGGCCTGCATCTAGCGTGGCATGGCGGAGGCGGGGGCTAGCGTGGGCATGACGGGGGTAGGCACGGTGGAGCCCTGGGGCTAGCGTGGGCATGACGGGGGCCCGGGGCTAGCGTAGGCACGGTGGAGCCCTGAGGCTAGCGTGGGTATGGTGAGGGCCTGGTGCTAGCGTAGGCACGGTGGAGCTCTGAGGCTAGCGTGGGTATGGTGAGGGCCTGGTGCTAGTGTAGGCACGGTGGAGCCCTGGGGCTAGCGTGGGCATGACGGGGGCCCGGGGCTAGCGTAGGCACGGTGGAGCCCTGAGGCTAGCGTGGGTATGGTGAGGGCCTGGTGCTAGCGTAGGCACGGTGGAGCTCTGAGGCTAGCGTGGGTATGGTGAGGGCCTGGTGCTAGTGTAGGCACGGTGGAGCCCTGGGGCTAGCGTGGGCATGACGGGGGCCCTGGGCCTAGAGTGCACGGTCGGGTCCCTTTGGCAGAGGCGCTCCGCAGCTATGCCCATATGCCTAGTGGCGGCTATGCTCGTGTACCTAGCGGCAGATGCGTCTGTGGCTCTGGGGGCCTGTTCGCAATGGGTTGAGCTGGTGTACAACAAATTCGAACGAGCGGGCTCGTGGGTGTCCGGATGATAACGCATGGCTAGTGTAATGTCCCGTTAGGGGTATTACGGCCATGTGCAGGTCATGAGTCGCTAGCGAACCGGCGTGAAGCCGTGTACGCGTATGTGGGACTATGGGCTTGTCATGACGTAAAGGTGCTTCCGCCTATGCGCTCTGGTCGGATAGCCTACGGCCGAGTGATGCGTCGGTTTTGGGTCCCTGCTCGATGAATGCTGCAAATTTACAGCATTTTCTTCGTCTAGCAGGTAGATTAAGTGACATTGATGCAAATATACATCAATTCTCCCATTTCGGGCCCAAATGAAGTGAAAACGGGCGAAAATCCTGCACTTTTGCAGGATTGCCTTACTCAAAATGGAGGCGTTCTAGAAATCCTGCATTATTGCAGCATTCGGAGGGGCGAACGTGTAGAGCGAGTTCCCGAGTCCCTGATCAGGAGGGAGGAGTGCCGAAGCCGGGCATTATGCGGGTTCCCGCCGCAACCTAGAACAGGCGATGCCGCAGCCGATTCACAGGCAGGCCCGCTTGGACGGAGGCACACGAAACATTTCCCAGCCCGAGGGGCCAATTCATTCCCCCGTGGGAGATCATGAGCCAAAGCGCAGGAGAAAGCGGATTTTCTGCCGTTTCCCATCATTTAGTGTAAGAATACCTAACATCGAACATAAAAATACCTGACATAGGTATTGACGAGATTTCTCCGCAGCGATTATAATGACAACAACTTAATTTTGAAAGTGGAACAATGAATGCGTGATGAACGTGTATTGTTCGGAAATGGGAGGAATCATCATGTCGACAAATCCAGCTTTGATGGTTATTCAAGAGAAAAAAATCCAGTATGTAGATTTTCGCTTTGTTGATTTGGTCGGTCGGGCGCATCATATTACCCTTCCCGCTTCAGAGGTCGATGAGAGCACGTTCACGAACGGAGTAGCATTTGACGGTTCCTCCATCAAAGGATTCCGCGGAATTGAAGAATCTGACATGGTGATGATGCCGGACGCGAACTCCTGCTACGTCGATCCGTTCACGGCGCATCCGACGCTTATCATCATGTGCGATATTTTTACACCGGATGGCGAACGCTATGACCGGGATCCGCGCAGCATCGCCCAGAAGGCGGAAGCGTATTTGGACACGTCCGGGGTCGGTACGGCCGCATTTTTCGCTCCGGAGTCGGAATTCTTCATCTTCGATGAAGTCCGATACGAGAATACGATGAACCGTTCCTCCTTCTATGTCGACTCGGTAGAGGCATCCTGGAATACGAACCGCGAGGAAGCCGACGGCAACCTCGGGGGCAAAATTCCGGCAAAGGGCGGATACGTGCCGGTCGCGCCAGTCGATACGCAGCAAGATATCCGCAGCGAGATGTGCCGTCTGCTGCAGGAATGCGGCATCCGCGTCGAACGCCATCATCACGAAGTGGCGACGGCGGGGCAGGGGGAGATTAACTTCCGCTTCGATACGTTGACGGCCTCGGCCGATAATCTGATGAAATATAAATATATCGTTCATAATACGGCACGGCAGTTCGGCAAGGTGGCCACCTTTATGCCGAAGCCGCTGTTCGGCGACAACGGCAGCGGGATGCACGTGCATCAATCGATATTCAACGGCGATACGCCGCTATTCTACGAGAAGGGCGGATACGCCAATCTGAGCGAAATGGCGCTCCATTATATCGGCGGGATTCTGCACCACGCGCCTGCGCTTATCGCCTTGACGAACCCGAGCACCAACTCATTCAAGCGGCTCGTTCCCGGGTATGAAGCTCCGGTCAATCTGGTCTTCTCCAAAGGCAACCGTTCCGCCGCGGTTCGCATCCCGGTGGCCGCAGTCACGCCGAAGGGCTGCCGCATCGAGTTCCGCACGCCGGATTCGACGGCGAACCCGTACCTGGCGTTCGCGGCAATGCTGATGGCGGGACTGGACGGAATCAAGCGCAAGATCGATCCGGCCGCCGCCGGCTTCGGTCCGTATGACCGCAATCTGTATGAGCTGTCCGAGGCGGAGAAAAAGGAGATTCGCCGCGTCCCGGCTACGATGGAAGAGGCGCTCGACGCTTTGATGGCGGATCATGAATTTTTGCTCGAAGGCGGCGTATTTACCCGTGAGTTCATCGACAACTACGTCAGCATTAAGCGGAAAGAAGCTCAATCCGTAGCCATTCGCATTCATCCGCAGGAATACAGCCTTTATTTCGACTGCTAATCACATTGATATCCGTATCCTCCTATGTATCCTTCCCATCCGGCTTGGATGGGGAGGATTTTTTTATTCACGTCCCGGGGAAGAGGCCAGGGCAAAGCTCAAAAGAAAGGGAGAGAATGGAATGTTAAAACGTTTCTTCATGACAACGCTCAAGGAAGAGAGGATGACCGTAAGCTTGCTTGAATACGGCTGGATGATTTGGAAGCGTTGAAAAAACGTTTACGTTTTGGCCAAGCGAGGTCGGTAAGATGAAAAAAGGTGTCCATTGCTACGGTGCCCTCTATTTTAAGGCGCCCCCTATACGGCCCGTCTGCGTTTCCCGTATCATACGGAATGGTTTTTTCAAGTGAACCGTGAAGACGGGATCGTCGCGGCCGATGGAGCGGGAGCCCCGGTTGAACGCCGCTATCGGGCCGAGAAGGACGGAACGCTGGAGATCTGCGTGGAGAGATGGAGGGAGAGGAAGGATTAAGGAAATGGAACGTATCAAACGAATGAACGAAAGGAAGGAAACAGCATGAGGAAACGGGTGATGGGATTCCTTGCCGGCGTCCTCTATTCTCGGGAGCCGTGTTCGATGCCTCGGAGTTTGCGGCCCATGCCGGGATTAAGGGCCTTAAGCGATTGGACAACGTTGAAGTTCCGTATGCTGTGGGCAGCGGTTGCACGGCAGGGCATGGGTGAAGGTTGTAGTCTTGTGGTGCCGCCAAGCACGGCGGCGGAAGTGTTATCTTCTCTGCTGACGCCGCAGTGCGGAGCAAGAATATACATCTCTTTACTTATGCTTATTTTTTGTTGCGGCACGATGTTGAACAGGTTAGGATTGGAAAAAAGGAGGTGAGAAACAAAAAAACTGGCGTCAATGACGCGGCGGAATCCACGACAATATGGAGGGAAATGAAGAAGACGATGAACAAAAAAGCGCTTGGATGGATGCTTGGTATCGTAATAATGACGGCGAGCGTTCTGCCCGGAACTCCGCCATCGCATGTCTATGCCCAGCCGAAAGAGCTGGCGGCAGTTGCGGACGATGAGCCGATCGCGCCTCCAGACGGCGGCGAGCCGGGGACGGTGACGGAGGCTGTCTATCATAAAAATGGAAGCGCATTCCCGGAAGATCCTTCCCCGGATAGAGGCGCCGGCCATCCCCTCGCGGCTGTATTCGGCGGGACGAACCTCGCCCTGAACAAACCGGCCTACTCGTCGGGCAATGAAGTCGATTACCTGAGTCCGGATCTGGCCGTAGACGGGAAGGCCAATACAAGATGGTCTTCCGCGAAGCAGGATGATCAATGGTTCTATGTCGATCTGGGAGAGCGGACCGCGATCGATCGCGTCGTCATCCGCTGGCAGACGCCGGCCGATACATACAAGATCCTTGTGTCGGATGACGGGGAGCAGTGGACGAACGCGAGGGATGGCGACGGCGTCATTCCATGCAAGGGAGGCACCGAAGTAATCGATTTCGCGCCGCTTCAAGCAAGATATGTCAAGTTCCAAGGAGTGAAGCGAGCGCCTGTCGAAGGCGTGCTGTACGGTTACTCCTTCTATGAATTCGAGGTGTACCAATTGAATGACCTGCAATCTATCGCAGACCGGATTCAGGCCACATTGACGGTGCAGGCCGGACAGACCGAGCTGGATTGGTCCGCGGCCGAAGTGCCGGAAGGGTATCGCGCCAGCGTGTACGGGAGCGACCGGCTGCCTGTCATCGATCGCGAAGGCCGTATCCGGATGCCGCTGGTCGATGCCAAAGTGAATCTGATCGTGCAGGTGGAGGATCTGAACGATCCGAACCGCAAAGTGCTGTCGGATAACATTGCGGTTACGGTTCCGGGCCAGTATAAGCAGACCCCGGATCGCAATCCGGAGCCGGACGTCATCCCGTCCTTGCGGGAATGGTATGGCGGATCGGGGACTTATACGTTGACGGCATCATCGCGCATTGTCGTCCGCCCGGAGGACGAAGCGGCGCTGCGCAAGGCGGCGGAGCTGACGCGAGAAGATGTGGCCGGCCTGACGGGATATGAGCTTGAGATTGCCTATGGCCAGCCGCAGACGGGCGATTTGTACTTGTCGCTGGATCCGTCGCTAACGTGGCTGGGCGAGGAAGGCAACGTCTTCCAGGCCGGAGACTATGTGTCGATCGCCTCGTCTTCGGCGACAGGCGCGTTCTTCGGCACGAGAACCGCGCTTCAGATCCTGAAGCAGCATCCCGATCTCACGATTCCCCGCGGAGAAGCGAGAGATTATCCGAAGTATGAGAAGCGGGGCCTCATGATCGACGTGGCGCGCAAATTTTACACCGTTGATTTTCTGAGAAGCTATGTGAAGCTGCTGTCCTGGTACAAAATGAACATGTTCCAAATTCACCTGAACGATGATGTCGGCACCCCGTTCTTGGACGGAACGAGGGCGGCTTACCGGCTGGAAAGCGCCACGTATCCCGGATTGGCCAGCCCGAACGGACATTATACGAAGCAGGAATTCAAGGAACTCCAGCTTCTGGGCATGGATTACGGAGTCAACGTGATTCCGGAGATTGACACGCCCGGGCATTCCCGCGCTTTTACTTCCTATAATCCCGCGCTGGGGAACGATCACGCCCTCGACATTTCCAAGCCGGAAACCGTGGAGTTCGTGAAAAATCTGTTCAACGAATATTTGGATGAAAACGATCCGACCTTCGTCGGTCCGGAAGTGCATATCGGCACCGATGAATATTGGGGACCGGATGTGGAGCGCTTCCGTTGGTACATGGATACGCTCATCAAGCATATAAACGAGAAAGGCAAGCACCCGCATTTGTGGGGCGGATTAACGCAATACAACGGGACGACCCCGATCAGCAATGAAGCGACGATGGATATCTGGTATGAACCGTATGGGGCCCCGCAGCAGGCGGCCGATCTCGGGTATGACGTGCTGAACGTCCAAAATATTTATATGTATATCGTCCCTACCCTATATGGAGACTATTTGAATTCCCAGTTCTTGTACAATGACTGGGAGCCGATCAAGTGGGAGAATACGACGCTGCCGTTCGGGCATCCCCGCGTAAAGGGCGGCATGTTCGCCTTGTGGAACGACGTCTCGGATGCCAACGGGGTATCCATGGACGATTCGCATGAGCGGATGCTGCCCGGAATCCAGGTCGTGTCCGAGAAAATGTGGACCGGCACGCGGGACGACCGATCCTTTGAACGCTATATGAAGCGGGCGGAAGCGATCGGGGATGCGCCGAACGCGAATCTATCCCGCAAGTTCAAGGTGGATAACGAGGAGAACCAGGTGATTCAATACCTGTTCGAGGACCGATTCAAGGATAGTTCGGGCAATGGCTTCGACGGAAAAGGCGTCAATGTGGAGATGACGGAAGGGAAATATGAGCAGGGGGTGCGCTTGAAGGGCGGAACCAGCTATATCGAGACGCCGGTCGAGGCGTTGGGATTCGGCTGGACGCTCTCGATGTGGGTGAAGCCGGATCGGGGGAACCCGGATGACGCGATCCTGATGGAGTCTCCGGCCGGAACGTTGAAGCTCAAGCAGGGCAAGACGGGCAAGCTCGGGTTCACGAAGGAGCACTATGACAGCACGTTCGATTATGTTGTGCCGGAAGACAAGTGGACGCATCTTTTGCTGAAAGGCGACAATAAGGGCGTGACGCTGTTCGTCAATGTGGATGAGTACGTGGAGCGGCTCGAGAATGCGTACCCTCGTCTGCACACGCTCGTGCTCCCGGCGCTGCGCATCGGCAGCGAGACGAACGCGTTCCGGGGCGTGCTGGACAATGTCATCATGTACAATAAGCCGATTGAGCTTCTCTATACGGACAATAAGGCGCTTCATCAACCGGCCGAGTCCTCCGCAACCGAGTTCCCGTATTATTCGCCGGATATGGCCGTGGACGGAGTCGTATCGATCAATTCCAGATGGTCCAGCGCCTATGTGGACGACGCCTGGTTCATCGTAGATCTGGGCGAGCCGACAGACATCAACAAAGTCGTTATTAAGTGGCAGGCGGGCGCGGAGAAGTATCAGCTGCTCGTCTCCGATGACAAAACGAACTGGACGAATGTATCCGGCGATAAAGGAACGATCACGTCCCAGGGGAAGTTGGATATCGTGACCTTCGAGACGAAGACGGCGCGCTATGTCAAATTCCAGGGCGTGAAGCGGGCCACGGTCTTCGGATATTCCATCTACGAGTTCGAGGTGTATGGGCCGGATCATATCCAGGAATATAAGCGGCTCATCGGCTTGATGGAGCATTTGCTGCCGCGGTTGAAGAAGCCGGAGCGCCTGCGCGAGCTCCTGCTGCAAGTGTTGAACCGCTATCCGTATGACGCGACGCGCGAGCTTCGCCCGATGCAGGATCTGCTGCAACGCGCTCGGATAAAATAAGCTGAATGAACGGCGTACAGCCCCCGTATCCTGAGAAGGATGCGGGGTTTTTTAACGGCGCAGGATCCCTGAGGAGCGCAGACTTTTTTGCGTTACCTCCTTGAAGCGAACTTCAATTACTGCTATGATTATCGATAAAATATGGGATAGAGAAGAACACGAAGGTGGGAGAAACCGATGGAACAACATCAACGCGCGTACAATTTCAATGCCGGCCCGGCAGCTTTGCCATTGGAAGTATTGGAGCGGGCTCAGTCCGAATTCGTCGATTTCCGGGGCCATGGCATGTCCATCATGGAAATGTCGCACCGCGGCGCCGTCTACGAACAGGTTCATAATGAAGCGAAGCAATTATTGAAGGAGCTGTTCCAGATTCCGGACGGCTACGATGTGTTGTTCTTGCAGGGAGGAGCGAGCACGCAGTTCGCCATGGTGCCGATGAACCTGCTTGCCGCAGGCAAGGTGGGCGCTTACGTCCATACCGGAAGCTGGGCCGGCAAGGCGATCAAGGAAGCGGAGCTCATCGGCGAGACCCGCGTCATCGCCTCGACCGAATCCGATCGCTTCATGCGCATGCCGGCACCGGAGGAGATTGTGGCTCCGGAGAATGCCGCCTATGTTCACCTCACTTCCAATGAGACGATTGAGGGAACGCAGTTCGCCGCTTACCCGGAGACGGGCCCGGTGCCTCTTATCGCCGATATGTCGAGCGACATTTTGTGCCGTCCGATCGATGTCTCGAAGTTCGGGATGATCTATGCGGGCGCGCAGAAAAATCTCGGTCCGTCCGGCGTTACGGTCGTCATCGCCAAGGAAGAACTGCTGGCGGACAGCCCTGCGACGATTCCGACCATGCTTCGTTACAGTACTCATTATAAAAATAATTCCTTATATAATACGCCGTCCTCTTTCTCCATCTATATGGTGAACCTGGTGCTGCAATGGCTTAAGGAACGCGGCGGATTGGCGGCGGTCGAGCGGGACAATCAGGCGAAGGCGGAGCTGCTGTACGGCGCCATCGACAACAGCGGCGGCTTCTACCGCGGCTGCGCGGCGCATGACAGCCGTTCCATGATGAATGTCACCTTCCGGCTCGCGGATGAGGAACTGGAGAAGGCGTTCATCAAGGAAGCCGGGGAAGCGGGCTTCGTCGGTCTGAAGGGACACCGCAGCGTCGGCGGTTTGCGCGCCTCGATCTACAATGCGGTGCCTTATGCGAGCTGCGAGGCGTTGGCGCAGTTCATGATGCAATTCCAACAGAAGAACGGCTAAAATACAAGTTGATGACGCCCCGCGAGGCTCTCTCGCGGGGCGTGGTGTTTACTTAGGACTATATTCTCAGGGAAGCCATACAAAGCATCGCCTTGAATGGCTCTATGGGTGTCTACTTCACCGCTTGCCACACATCGGCGCTGCCAGGCTCCTCTCCGCGGGTCCACCAGCGTGCCTGGTAGACGGCCCCGTTATAGTTCACCTTGTCTCCGCCTACGTAGGCCCGATCCTTGCTCCAATCGAGGATGACGTTGCTCACCAGCTTCCACGCTTCTGAGACGTCAGGACGATTGTTTTGCGTCCAATACTGGGCTTCGTATTCCAAGCCTTCGTAGAGTACGCGGTCGCCGCGGGTATAGATGGCGTCGGATTTCCAGGTCGTATCGCCGGTCTGTGGAGGCTCAGTGCCGCCTTCTCCCTCGCCGCCGTCTCCGCCGCTGCTATCCTGCGGGAGCGTCGCCGCAACCAGCGGCGCGGACAACGGGGACAGATTGCCGGCCCGATCGATGGCCCGCACGGTATACGTGTAAGATGTATCCGGAGTCAGCCCGGCGTCAAGATACGATGTTCCAGTCGTCTGTCCCAGCGAAGCGCCGTTGCGGAATACTTCATAGGCCTTGATTCCGTTCGCCGAGGAAGAAGAGGTCCAGGACAGCGTGATGGATGTCTCGGTCTGCGCGGAAGCCGCGAGCTGGCCCGGAGCCGACGGCAGATCGATGGCCGAATCGTCGTTGACGAGATCAACGTCAATCACTTGGTAGAACGCATTGCCGGTGTCCGCGATCTCCCAGACGCCGAGAATCAGATGATAGCCGCTGCGATCGGTCGGCACGCTGCATTCATGCGTGACGGTTGCCGGCGGCTTTTTGCCGCCGTCCTGAATCGTGCAGAACGGCACCGGATCCAGATCGGCGCGAGTGAGCGGTTTGTTCGGATCCCAGTCTTTTTTCGTAATATAGTATTTCCATTCCGATGTGGCATGCGGCGCTGTCAAATGCCATTGGAACGTATTCATTCCGCCTTGCATTTTCACCTTGTTCCACCGATCGGCTGACTGCTCATCCAGCGGGGCGAAGATGCCGCCGCCGGCAATATGTCCGTCAGCCGGCCCGCCTTTCGGGAAGTTGCCTTTGGCTTCCACGCTTTGCGGTTCATACTGAACCTGTCCGCAGCCGGTGTTCAAGCCCAGCTTGCATTGGTACGCCCGACTGGCGGGAGATTCAATGTAGCCGTGGGCCGATGCGCTGTCCGCGAAGATGGCGCTCGCGGCCAGTCCGAGCACGATAAGCCCGAATGCGGTGAACAGGGGGGATACTTTGGACAGCAAAGTGCTGCCGATTCGTCTTGCCATTTGTGTCAACTCCTTTAAGTGGTCTCAACACCAGTGTAAAGATATAAGCGTTTTAATTCTATCGATCATTGGTCTGATTTCCTCTAAACATTACAAACTATTTTGGCGCACGATCCGAAGTACCAGGAAGCATCGCGGAAGCAGCGCTTTTGTCGAATCAATCCCCCGATCCTCCCGAACTTGCAGGATGAAGCTTGTCAAAAAAAGTAGAATCGCCTCGTTCAAGGGGGGACGGTGGAGAATTGGGGTTTTAGGCATTTAGGAGGGGAGAGTTATAACTATCGTTTGTTCTAGGACGATTTGCAACTTTTTAATGAAATCTATCTCTTTATTAAGGCGAATCCGGCCTTTTCTATTCTATTGACCGTGATGATGTCCGCAGTAGCGTGAATTTACAAGGAAAGCAAAAATAATATGCTCATGAAGTATGAACAGGAATGTAACGAACTGACCCATAAACTTCAATGCTGCGGAGCTCTGGAAAGTTCATTGTCAAAGAATCGAACCGAAGAAATTGATGAATTTTTAAAAAAGCTGGCCAAACCGACAAAACCTATATTCGTTCTGTTTGTCATGGGAACGGTCTTCCTCCTGTTTGGATATTACTGGATTCAGGCCGAATCTTGGTTCGAACGGCTGAACTATTTTTGTGGAAGCGTCTCTGTTATGCTCTCGATGGCTTTATTTTTCGAATGGATTTTTAATGACCTTGTCTTTCAAAAAAAATTTACGCCGTTGCTCTTAATGTGGGTAGGCAGTCCACTTATCGGTCTAGTCGGAAATAACCTGTTTATTCTCTCGACCTTCATCCATTTGTTGATCATTTTTGTGATGTACAGAATCAAACGAAATCAAAAGAAAATACTTGCCTATGAAGCTTCTTAAGCTGCATAAATCCCCTTCATAGCGTTTTCTTGGTATACAGAATTCTTGGGCACACGAATACCCGCCCGCTCCCTGGAGCAGGCGGGTATGGATGAAGCAGGGACTTATCCTTCCGCAGCGAGATGGCGCCGCATCGGATCGGTCAGCTTATAGCCGACGTTGCGGATCGTCATAATAAATTCGGGATTCCGCGCATTTTTCTCCAGCTTGTCGCGCAGGTGGCTGATATGGACGTCGACGATGCGCGTATCCCCGAGAAAATGATAATCCCAGACGCCCTGCAGAAGCTGCTGCCGGCTGAGCACTTTGCCGCGGTGCCGGCACAGGAAGACGAGCAGCTCGAATTCCTTCGGCGTCAGTTCGATGGGACGATCGTCTAGCTTCACTTCCCGCTGATCGGCCATGACGGTAAGCGGTCCAATCTGGTAGACCTGGCCATCGTCATGCAGCGGCAAGGAACGGATGCGGCGCATGACCGCCTGAATGCGGGAGATCAGCTCCTGCGGAGAGAAGGGCTTGGTCATATAGTCATCGGCCCCGTTGTTCAGCCCGTCGATTTTGTCTCCGACCTCCTGCATGGCGGTCAGCATAATGACCGGCACCATGTTGCTCCGCTCGCGGAGCTTCCGGCAGACCTCGAGGCCGTTGCTTTTCGGCAGCATCCGGTCCAGCACGATCAGATCGGGCCGGAAGGTCGGCAGTACTTCGAATACCGCTTCTCCATCGTAGACGCACATGACCTCGTAACCGGCCAGCTTCAGATTATATTCAATGAGGGTAGAGATGGATGGCTCATCGTCAACGACAAGTATTTTGGACTTCATAACGTTCCCTCCCATCGATTCCATTCTGCTTCTATTATGCAAGGAGATCGTCAGCGTTATATTAAACAAACGTAAACGGGATGTTAAATCGCGATTTTTGGCATGATGTTGTATAATGAGTTCAGAATGTGAGGTGAACAGAATGGCACTGCATATCGTGCTTGTGGAACCGGAAATTCCGGCCAATACCGGCAACATCGCCCGCACCTGTGCCGCGACAGGCACCCACCTGCATCTTGTGCGGCCGCTGGGCTTCCGTACGGATGACGCGACGTTGAAGCGTGCCGGTCTGGATTATTGGTACGCTGTCCATATCGAATATCATGATTCGTTCCAAGAGGTGCTGGATCAATACGCGGATTCGCGTTTTTTTTATGCCACGACCAAGGCGGACAAATGCTACAGCGACTTCTCGTTCCGGGACGGCGACTTCCTCGTCTTCGGCAAGGAGACGAAAGGACTGCCTCCCGAGCTGATCGAAGCGAACCGCGAAACGTGCATGCGCATGCCGATGACCGATAAGGTCCGCTCGCTCAATTTGTCGAATTCAGCCGCGATCATTGTTTATGAAGCGCTTCGTCAGCTCGATTTTCCCGGCCTAGTCAAATAGGCGGCGACAGAAGACTTGTTCCTGCCGCATGGCAGGGACAATCTGCGCCGTTGAGACTATTTTCACAGAAGGTTCGAAGCTTAATCCGACCATATACTTAGCGTAAGAGCTCTTGTATTGCCCGCCAGTAACGGAACCCGACGTACATTCCTGCCAGGGACATATAGACAATAGATGAACAGAATAGATAAAAACGAAATTGATTGACATTTTTCAGCAGGAATTTCGTCTATAGTATCGAAGTAATAGAAGCAGAGTTTTCTAAGGGTAATCATGAGGAAGTATATACAAGAGAGGTGGAACAGATGAAACCTGCCGGAGTAGTCCGTAAAGTCGATCAACTGGGACGCATTGTGTTGCCCAAATCGTTGAGAAAACGTTACCAGATGAACGAGGGGGATCCTGTCGAAATTTTGGTGCAAGGCGACCATATTATTTTGGAGCGCTACCGTCCGAAGTGCGTATTCTGCGGGTCCATGGATGGAGTCGCTGAGTTCAAGGAACGATACATATGTTCTCCATGCATGAATGAGATGACGCATCTCGTTCGCTAACCGGGCAAAGAAGCATCGCAAGATGCTTCTTTTTTTATCATTTTTTGAAAACCCCATTCATCGACCTCTATTTGTTACTAAAGACTCTATTAAAAATCCGATTTAGTATAAAAGTCACGAAAAAGACAATACCTTAATCCGATGAAATGTTATATAATGGAATCATACTTACATATTATTACTTCAAACTTATTTTTTGGGGGGAGTAAAATGAGGTTACGCAAGATCGGCTGGTTGTGCATTGTCTTGACGTTGGTTGCAGGCTTGATCCATGCCATGCCCGTGAACGCCGCGGCGAGCAAATATACGGGCGGCCTGCTGGACGGAGTTCCGCTTCCAACCGGAAGCGCCATCGGGAAGCCGTCAGGCAGTCCGGTGACGCAATTGACCGATAATAATGCTTCAACTGCTTATCGGTTGAATGCCGGCACATTCGTCTGGAACACCTTTTCCGAACCGGCGGAAATCACCGCTGTGATTGTGAATAGAACCGCAGGCACTAATGCTGTCATCGAGTTCTATGATCCGGACGACCATCTGCTGTTATCCTATCAGCCTGTTGTCAACGATGGCGTTGTATCGTTGCCGGTTTCTCTCCGTAATGTGAAGACGGCGGTATTAAAATCGACCGGCTCCTATTCCACGATTGCGGAGTGGAACGTGTTCGCCACGCCTTCGGCGCCTCCTTCCGTTCCCGCTATCAATTGGATTCAGGCTGGCGACAAGACGGTAACGCTTGAATGGGGATCGACCGGGGCCAAATCATACCATGTCAAGCGGGCAACGTCCCCGGGAGGACCGTACGCCATGCTCGCTGCGAATGTGAAGGATCCTGCTTATACGGACAAGTCTGTGACGAACGGCATTACGTATTACTATGTTGTAAGCGCTATGAATGAGGCGGGCGAGAGCGGCCATTCCGGCGAGAAGAGCATCCGGCCGAACGCCACCAAGTATACGGGCGGCCTGCTGGACGGATTAACGCTGAAGGCAGGAACAACTCTTGCAAATCCCACGGAATCAATACGGGTACTAACCGATAATAATGCTTCATCTGCTTACCGGTTGAATGCAGGGAAACTTATCTGGCACACCTTTTCCGAACCGGCGGAAATCACCGCTGTAATTGTAAATCGAACCGCAGGGACGAACGTCGTTATTGAGTTCTATGATGCGGAGGACCATCTTCTGTTATCCTATAACCCTATTATCAACGACGGGATTGAATCCTTACCCGTTTCTGTCACCAATGTGAAGAGGGCAGTAGTGAAGCCGACAGGCTCCTATTCCACACTTGCAGAGTGGAACGTGTTCGCCGCTCCTTCTTTTCCGCCTTCCGTTCCGGCCATGAATTGGGTTTACGGAGGCGATCAGACGGTAATGCTCGAATGGGGCTCGACGGGGGCGAAAGCATACCATATCAAGCGGGCAACGTCTCCCGGAGGTCCATACGCCATGCTTGCTTCGAATGTAAAGGGGACGGCTTATACGGACAAGGCCGTAACGAACGGCGTAACGTATTATTATGTCGTAAGTGCGGTAAACGAAGCGGGCGAGAGCGCCCATTCCGGCGAGAAGAGCATCCGGCCGAATGCCACTAAGTATACCGGCGGCCTGCTGGACGGATTAACACTGAAGGCGGGTGCGTCCCTGGCCAACCCGACGGAATCCGTACGGGTACTCACAGATAATAACGCGTCATCTGCTTATCGGTTGAACGCAGGCAAATTCGTTTGGCACACCTTTTCCGCTCCTGCCGAAATCACCGCGGTTATTATGAATAAAACCGCAGGCACTAATGCCGTTATCGAGTTCTATGACGCGGACGAGCAACTGCTGTTATCCTATAACCCTGTCGTTAACGATGGCATTGAATCGTTGCCCGTTCCTGTAAGCAATGTGAAGACGGTCGTATTGAAATCGACCGGCTCCTATTCCACCATCGCGGAGTGGAACGTGTTCGGGAAGACGACCGGCGTGCCGCCGGCGGAGCCGATTGTCTTGAACGGAACGGCAGGAGACGCCAGTGTGACGTTAAGCTGGAATACCCTCAATGACGCAACAGGCTACCACGTGAAACGGTCCGCAACGACGGGAGGGCCTTATGCCACGATTGCTACCGTTACATCGAGCACTTACGGTTATATCGATTCAAGTGTCATGAATGGAACCGTCTATTATTATGTGGTCACCGCATTATATGAAGCCGAGGAGTTGGCGACATCCAATGAAGTGGCCGTGACGCCGCAGGCGGGGAACAAGCCGGGGCCTGGACCCGGCGAACCGGGAGAGCCAGGCGGTGAGGGGGATCGAGCGTTGCTCCGGATTATGCTGATTAACGGGGCGGACAAGGAATACGACTTGTCCATGCAGGAAGTCAACGCGTTCATCAGCTGGTATGAAGGCCGGGCTGCCGGAACGGGACCCATCACGTTCTCTATCGACAAGCACGGCAACAATAAAGGCCCGTTCAAGCAGCGCAAAGATGTCATTATCTATGATAAAATCATAACCTTTGAAATTAACTCGTACGAAAATGGGCAAAAAGCGAGCTAAACCCTGCATCCTGTCGAACAAACAAAGCCGCGGCTGAAAATGCCGCGGCTTTTCTTCGTCTTCGGATGACCTATTAGGCAGCTTGTCCCGTTACAGAAAAAGCTCCCCTGCGTCCGGGAAGCTTCTTCGCCTTTACAAGCCTTTGGTCTTATCGTCGTTATAACCTGCCGTTAAGATAGCTGTCAAGAACATGGCCATCACGAGCACGATAATCCAGAACGTCGTCGTCATGGTACGCCCACCTCCATTGATCTAATCTCATTATAACCAAGACATGCCAAAAAGGAAATGATTAACGTGAAAAATCGCACGGCGCGACGAGCGCATTTTGTGGTAATCTATTAGATTTTTGCGGCTCGGTGCTGGATTTCCCTTATTATTTGAAAAACAAAAAGTGAGTCGGCAGCGCCCGGAGCTCCCCGTCCGAAGGGTTGTTCACCACTCTGCCGTTGAAAATGAGCGACGAGGAGCCGCCGCCATCGAGATTGTAGGCATCGATGACGCCGAGGTTCGACAGCTTCGCCTGCAGTTCCTCCAGCTTGGCGCCGGAGCTTCCATTCTCATCATACCCATCCGCGACGAGGATTAATAATTGATCATCCTTATAATTGCCGATTACGGTGCGCGGAGCCCGGGATGACTGCCATTTCTTCGGAATGGCCAGCTTGCGCCCGTTCTTCAGCAGCGCCGGAACGAAGGTGGCTCCATGCTGCGGCTTCAATGTATCCAGCTGCTGCTTCTCTGAAAATTTGCCGCCAATCAGCTTCCCGCCGACATCGACCCCGACGAAGGCCAGGTCTTTGTAGGTCGGCTCGAATGAATTCACATATTCTCCGTTCATGACCGTCGTGCCGAGCGGATACCGGTTGCCCTTCCCGTCCGCGAACCCGCCGGCATTGACTCCGGCGACGGCCCCGTAGCGCTTGACGGCCTGCAGGGTCGTCTCGGCCCCGCCGTACTTGTCCTTGCCCAGCGTCAGGCGCATGGCGGACGGATCCTTCAGCTTCACCTTCATGGCGTACCCCTGATAGGTTGGCTGATGAATCCGGTACAATTCGGCCCGCAGCTTGTCGCTGTCGATCCGTTCCTGCGCTGTGCCAAGCTTGGCCGAGATGCGCCGGTCATAGATTTGCTCCGGACGCTTCGCCTGCGCCCCGGCCGTGCTGACGATATCGTTCATCGCCTGGGTGGTCTGCCGATACAGAACCGATGTCTTCTTAATAGATTCGACCGTGAAGGAGGCGGTATGCTGCGCCTCGTCCAAGCTTATGTATAGCTTCTCGTTCTTGTCCGTCCAGCCCGCCGGCTCGGAAGGAGGGGACCACTCCACCTCCGCCGTGACGTGCAGCGTGGATGCCAGCATCCAGATCATCATCCCGATGAACGGGGCGGTAATCAGCATGAACAGCCGGTTTATTTGTTTCACTCGCACATTCATCGTATCGCCTCACCGCTATTTCAAAAGATCCATTTTTTTCTTCAAGTCATTCAACTGCTTCTTCACTTCATTCAATTGAGTGTACAGCTTGTTGCTGTTGTCGGTCTTATCCGACGCATTGTCCTTCGTGAAGGTGAGGAGCTGGTTGAACGTGTCCACCTTGCTCTGCATTTCGTCCAGCTTTTTGTTCATGTCGGCCAGCTGCTGTTCGTAGGACTGCTGTACGATCTTGAGCTGGGCCTCGGTCTGCTTCTGCAAATCTTCCAGCATCGTCCTTTTCATATAATCACTATAGAAATAGGTCGCTGTCACGCCAAGCCCGATCATGACGACCCAGAACAGAAGGAACCATTTGGCATTGGAACCGCTAGTCTTCGTTCGAGCGCGACGGGTAGTCTCGGGGGAAGAATTCGTGGATGGCTGCATAGTCTAATCACCTCGAATGAAGTCGTATTTCGTCAAAACATTTACTATTCTAGCATGTATTCTATCACTGGTGGATAAAATTTTGCAAAAAACATACAAAATAGACATAGATATAACAATAAAACGATAGATTTCCCTCCTTATGCCTCCAGCTCCGAACACAAGGGCGCGCCAAAACAAGCTTCAGGAAGACATCGGGAGAAGCTTGAGAAGGCGTTTACAAGCAGATAAAACGGCGCTTATGACCATGACGATCCCATTGCATAACACCAGTATTGGGTGTATCATTTTTGAAAAATGGGAAAGGGCGATAGCCGAATGCAATACTCATTCTCTACCCGCGTGTCATCCGTCGAAAGCTCGGCCGTACGCGATATTTTGAAATTAACGCAAGGAAAATCGATCATTTCTTTTGCGGGAGGCCTGCCGGCCGAAGAATACTTCCCGATGGAAGCGATTCGCTACGCGGCGGATCGCGTCCTTCAGCAAAGCCCGCAAGCCCTTCAATACGGCCTGACGGAAGGGACGACCGTGCTGCGGGAGCGTCTAGGGGCGCGTCTCCAATCGCAGAGGAAGATTCCGGCTGCCGTCGACGAGATTCTGATTACGAACGGATCGCAGCAGGCGTTGGATCTGTTCGCGCGGGCGATGCTGAATCCGGGGGATACGGTACTTGTGGAAAATCCGACCTACTTGGCTTGCCTGCAGGTGCTGAGCATGAATCAAGCGAACATCGTCCCGGTGGACAGCGACGACCAGGGCATGATTCCCGAGGATGCGGCGGAGAAGCTGAAGCGCCATAAGCCGAAATTCGTCTACGTCGTGCCGACGTTCGGCAATCCGACCGGCCGGGTATGGAGCGTCGAGCGAAGACAAGCGCTGCTGAATCTGTGCCGGGAGCATGGAACAGTCATCCTGGAGGACGACCCGTATGGGGAATTGCGGTTCACTTCGGATCGCGTGCCGAATATCGCCGCGCTGGAGGGCGAGACGGATCATCGTCTTGTCGCTTATACGAGCACGTTCAGCAAGACGGTCGCGCCTGGATTAAGAACAGGGTGGATTGTCGCCGATCGCCAGATTATTCGCATGATGGCGCGCGCGAAGCAATCGGCGGATCTGCATACCAGCGTGCTGGATCAGCTCATTTTGAGCGAGATGCTGCTTCCGGAAGTGTTCAAGCTGGATGATCATATCCATAAATTGTCTTCCATTTACAAGGAAAGAATGGAGACGATGGAAGCCGAGCTGTCCCGGAACATCTGGAGCAGCTCCGTCTGGAAGAAGCCGCAAGGCGGCATGTTCTTCTGGGTGGAGCTGCCCGAAGGACTCGATTCCCAGACGCTGCTGGCTTGCGCCGTCGACAAGGGCGTCGCCTTCGTGCCGGGAACCTCATTCTATGCCGGAGAGCCGAAGCGCAACACGATGCGGCTGAATTACTCGTTCGCGGAGCCGGACGTGATCCGCACAGGCATGGAGCGGCTGACCGAAGCCGCCTCCGAATTCCTCGGGCGCTATGCCGGCGAGTAGCCTGTAGCCAGGCGCCCTCTTATGTATCGCCCGCCATCGGAAGGCCGGTGACCTCCGCTGTCCCGGCCCCCGGCTTGCGCAATTCGCGCACGATATGGGCGTAGCGCTCCAGCGCTTCACGCCCTTCCCCCGTCAGCGCGTAGACGCCCCGGCTGACCCGCTCGAACCAGCCGTAATAATTGCGCTGCAGGATGGCGGCCGCATCGCCGACGCCGCTGCCATCCCGCACGGCGGCTGCCCGGAGCGGGCCGTCTGCCAGGCAGTGCGCCGCGCGAAGCGCTTTTTCCCGATAGGCCGTCACGAGCGGCTGCTTCGTTGTGCCTCCCACGTTGTAATCCCCGCTGCGGGCGCTGAATTCACGGACGAGCCGGGCCGCTCTGGTCTTCACGGGCCGCGTCGCCATGTAGCTGGCCTCCGAACCCGCGGGCGAGCAGATAATCTCGACGAACGGCGCCTTGCGCTTGTAGAATGTCACGAGCAGGAAGCCGATGCCGAGCTTGCCGCACAGCAGGCGCAGGGACGAGACGGAGTGTCCTTTGCCTCCCTTTTTCTTCTCGACTGCGACATACACCTGAGGCGACAGCTTCTGCCGTTCGAGCGCCTGCAGGACAAGCGTCAGATTGAAGGAAGGCTTCATTTCCACAATGATCGGCGGTTCCTCCTGTCCCTCGGACCCCTCCGGCCGCATCGCGACCAGATCGCAATGGCGAACCTCGCCGCGAACGATATATCCCCTTGCTTCAAAGAAAGCTTTCAACGGAGCGTACAGCTCCGATTCCTTGCGTGCCGCCGATTTGGCGGGCTTTGCCTCACGATGGTCAAAAGCGTCCATGTCCGCAACTTCTCTCCTCTCTCCGAACCTTGGCCGATCCGCATTTCCCGGTCTCCTGCCGCGCAATGAGCATCCCGGCTCGCTGCTAACACGAGTATAACATGAGCCGGGCAGGCTTGCTTTTCGCCAAGTTGGTCTGCAAATTACCGTGCTAATAATCCGTCCGGGCCGCATAAGTATGTATTACACTTTGTTCACGCACCCGCTCCAGCAGGGCTGTCGAGAGCCCGCGAGGCGCGGCCAGTCTCTAAGAAGCATGAGCAATCATGGAGAATCGTGCATACCGTATACGAAGCGAAGCGGCGATGAAGGGCTGTGTTGCAAATCGGGAGCAATGGAGGTATAGAGTATGGATATTTTCAAGCGGATTTCAGAGCACCGCGCCGAGAGCGAACGATTGGCCTGGACCGGTACCTTTAAAGAATATGTGGAACTGCTGCGTCGAGATCCGACACCTGCGATGACCGCTCATGCACGCGTGTATGAGATGATCGCGTCGCACGGCGTGGAGGAGGTTGACGGGCATAAGCGATATGCCTTTTTCGAGAAGGAAATCTTCGGTCTGGACCGGGCCGTGCACAAGCTGGTAGAGGAATATTTCCATTCGGCAGCCAAGCGCCTTGATGTGCGCAAGCGCATCCTGCTGCTGATGGGGCCGGTCAGCGGCGGCAAATCGACGTTGGTCACGATGCTGAAGCGGGGGCTGGAGCAATTCTCGCGCACGGAGAAGGGGGCCGTCTATGCGATCAAGGGCTGCCCGATGCATGAGGAGCCTCTGCACCTGATTCCGCATGAACTGCGAGCCGAGGTGGAGCAAGAGCTGGGCGTCCGCATCGAAGGCAATCTGTGCCCGGCGTGCCAGATGCGGCTCCGCACCGAATACGGGAATGACATCGAGCGAGTTCCGGTCGAACGCGTGCTGATCTCCGAGGAGAACCGGATCGGCATCGGGACCTTCAGTCCGTCCGATCCGAAGTCTCAGGATATCGCGGATCTGACGGGAAGCATCGACTTCTCGACGATTACGGAGTACGGTTCGGAGTCCGATCCGCGGGCATACCGCTTCGACGGGGAATTGAACAAGGCGAACCGCGGCTTGATGGAGTTCCAGGAGATGCTCAAATGCGACGAGAAATTCCTCTGGAATCTGCTCTCGCTGACCCAGGAGGGCAATTTCAAGGCCGGGAGGTTCGCGTTAATCAGCGCGGATGAGCTGATCGTGGCCCATACGAACGAATCCGAGTACAAGGCCTTCATAGCCAACAAAAAAAATGAAGCGCTTCAATCCCGGATGATCGTGATGCCGATCCCGTACAATCTCAAAGTGTCCGAGGAAGAAAAAATATACGCGAAGCTGATTAACCAGAGCGACATGAAACATGTTCACATCTCGCCGCATGCGCTGCGGGCCGCCGCGATTTTCTCTATCCTGACCCGGCTCAAGGAGTCGAAGAAGCAGGGCATGGATCTGGTCAAAAAGATGCGGATGTATGACGGAGAAGAGGTTGAAGGCTATAAAGAAAATGATCTGAAGGAGATGCAGAGCGAATTTTCGGAGGAAGGGATGTCGGGGGTTGACCCGCGCTACGTCATTAACCGGATATCGAGCGCCTTGATCAAGCAAGATCTTCAGTGCATCAACGCGTTGGATGTGCTGCGTGCGTTGAAGGACGGTCTGGATCAGCATGCTTCGATTACGAAGGAGGAACGGGAACGGTATCTGAATTACATCTCGGTGGCGCGCAAGGAATACGACAATCTGGCCAAGAAGGAAGTGCAGAAAGCGTTCGTCTATTCCTTCGAGGAGTCGGCGAAGACGCTGTTCGAGAATTATCTGGACAACATCGAGGCCTTCTGCAATTGGAAAAAAATCCGCGATCCGTTGACGGACGAGGAAATGGACCCGGATGAGCGGCTGATGCGCTCGATCGAGGAGCAAATCGGCGTCTCGGAAAACGCGAAGAAGGCGTTCCGCGAGGAAATTCTGATCCGCCTGTCCTCGTATTCCCGCAAAGGACGCAAATTCGATTACAACAGCCATGAACGGCTGCGGGAAGCGGTGGAGAAGAAGCTGTTCGCCGATTTGAAGGATATCGTGAAAATTACGACCTCGACGAAAACGCCGGATGAGACCCAATTGAAGCGCATCAACGAGGTGTCCGCCCGGTTAATGGAGGAGCACGGGTATTGCCCGGTCTGCGCGAACGAATTGCTGCGTTATGTGGGCAGCCTGTTGAACCGCTAAGCAGCCCGAAGCGAATAGGGGCATGACGGGAAACCTGCAAGCGAAGGGCTTGCAGGTTTCAGATTGAAGAACAAACTCCCGCGAATACGGAAAGCGCGGGAGTTCTTTACGTTTTTTATCCCTATCATCTGCTCCACCAATACTGCAAGAATGCAGCAATTTCATTGACACGAGGTTGCGAAAATACGATTACTCCAAAAATACAGCAATCACCGTGCGGCGAAGCATAAATAGCGTTCAAAATGGCGGAATAATGTAACTCTGCAGGATTTTCTCGGAATTTAGCCTCTTGAGGTTAAAAATGCTGTGCCTGTCAGGCTGTTGAGAAAGAAGTTATGAGCAGGGAAATGGATAATTCCACCGGCCTGAAAACGGCGCCATTTCCTGAGACACGCCGATT
>OGSB01000177.1_pt1 | contig 50571 bp, 44 predicted proteins | sample 1573741 | NCBI WGS metagenome assembly OGSB01 (sample SAMN03295824, study PRJEB24534) | human gut metagenome | isolation source: fecal sample 5 from infant 3 | host: Homo sapiens | place: USA: Pittsburgh, PA | collected 2014-07 | reverse complement strand
GTGAGATAGAAAAGAGATACAGTTATTAAACTGTAACTATATTATACGAGGAGGAAGATGTATAAGGAGCAATGTAAATTTATGATAATATATTGTGATGAATTGATTCTGCAAATTTGCGTATTCTAAAGTAAGGTAGATAGATATATACAATAAAAATACCCTTTCAATGATAGTTGATTTCGAAAATAAGATATGGTATGATTTACGCAATGATAAAAATATATTTAGTACTATAGAGAAAGACATATTCTAAAGTTAATCACTTGGAGGGAAATATGAATAGGCGGGGTAATTTAAATTTAGGGAACCAAATTAAAGATATAGTTCAGGATGCGTTGAATAATGGGAATTTTAAAAGCTTAAATCGCGATATTGAGAGTGTTGTTAAAGGTGCGCTTGATGAGGTTAAAAGATCAATTGATTGGAAACAAGAGAATCATCATAACTGGAACAATCAAACTTGTAATAGTAAGCGTATTAAGATTAATGATTATAAGCATAGATACCAAAAGGATTCACAGATACTGAATGAACAAAAACAACAAATAAACAACTATAATACCATGAGTAATTACAATAACTCTTACAGTCGTGGTAAGGTAGCTTTAAGACCAACTAAGTTCACTGTTCCTGTTGGACAAGTATCAGGTATATTGCTTACTGTATTTGGAGTTATAGGAAGTACTGCATTTGGAATAGCAGTAATTGTATTAACCTTATTAGGATATCTGATTGGAGGAAGGGGTGTATTTCATACCATTGCTATGGGATTGTTTCCTCTTTTTATAGCAGGTATAATTTTATGGGTGAATGGAAGCAGGATTCGTAAAAGATTAAAAAGATTTCAAAGGTATATAGTAAAGATGTATGGGCGTAATTACTGCTTAATTAAGGATCTTTCTTCTACAACAGGATTAAGTAATAAAGCTACGGTGAAAGATCTGCGAAAAATGATTGTTAAAGGTATGTTTCCTGAAGGACATATTGATGATAAAGAGACCTGTTTTATGTTAAATAATGAATGCTATGAGCAGTATCTTGAACTGCAGGAAAATATGAGAATAAAGGATTTAGAGGAACAGCAAAAACAGAAGGCTCAGACCATAAACCAAGAGTTTACTGAGGAAGAAAAGAATAATGAAACTGATGGGTTGAAACCAGAAATTAGAAAAACAATTGATGAAGGGCGAAAATTCGTCATGGAAATTAAAGATGCTAATATCGCAATTCCAGGTGAAGAAATTTCACGTAAGCTAGATCGGTTAGAAGAAGTAACAGGAAAAATCTTTGATTATGTGGAGCTTCATCCGGAAAAATTCCCTGAAATAAAGAAGTTCACGGAATATTTTCTGCCAACAACATTGAAACTGGTGGATGCTTATAAGAAATTGGACTATCAACCTATAGAAGGAGAGAATATTTCAAATGCCAAGAAAGAAATAGAGGAAACAATGGATACCATTAATCTTGCATTTGAAAATTTATTGGATGGTTTGTTCGAGGATGTGGCAATGGATATATCCACAGATATATCTGTATTAGAAACCATGTTTGCACAAGAAGGATTAACAGAGAAGAATATGAAAGTTAAAAAATAAAACGGCGGAGGATAAAATATGAATAATGAAATACCAACACTAACTTTTGAACCTTTTGGTGATGATACATCAACTCAAGAAGTACTAAGCAAAGATATATTGAATAAAGATGATGTGCAGATTCAAAAGCAAGTATTTGATGAAAGCTATCTTTCACCTGAAGAGAAAAAGATGGTTGACGATTTTGCAAATCAGATTGATTTAAATAAATCGAATCAGATTCTCCAATATGGGGTAGGAGCTCAAAAGAAGATAGCAGACTTTTCTGAAGCAGCCTTAAATAATGTGAAAACTAAAGATCTAGGTGAAATTGGTGAGATGCTTTCAGGTGTTGTAACAGAATTGAAAAGTTTTGATGTAGAGGAAGAGGAGAAAGGATTTTTAGGGTTCTTCAAAAAATCATCAAACAAACTTACAGCAATGAAAGCAAAATATGATAAGGCAGAAGTTAATATAAATAAAATTTGTGAGGCCTTGGAGAAGAATCAGATACAGTTGCTGAAGGATATAGCAATGCTTGATAAGATGTATGAGCTTAATAAGACATATTTTAAAGAGCTTTCTATGTATATTATGGCAGGTAAAAAGAAACTGGCTAAGGTTCAGGCGGAAGAACTACCTGTACTGATAGATAAGTCTGCTGCAAGTGGTTTACCAGAGGATGCACAGGCGGTTAACGATTTAACTGCTATTTGTAACCGTTTTGAGAAAAAAATTCACGATTTGGAATTAACTAGAATGATTTCGATTCAAATGGCGCCACAGATTCGTTTGGTTCAAGGCAATGATACTATAATGGCTGAAAAAATTCAGTCTACCATCGTAAACACAATTCCGCTATGGAAAAGTCAGATGGTTTTAGCTTTGGGGGTTACTCATTCAAGTCAGGCTGCAAAAGCTCAAAGAGAAGTAACGGATATGACGAATCAGCTATTGAGGAAAAATGCTGAAACACTTAAAATGGCAACTATTGAAACAGCAAAGGAATCAGAGCGAGGAATTGTGGATATTGAGACACTTCGTATTACTAATGAATCATTAATATCGACTCTAGATGAAGTTATGCGTATTCAAGCAGAAGGTCATCAGAAGAGGAAGGAAGCAGAAATTGAGTTAAATAGAATTGAGGAAGAATTGAAAACTAAACTTTTAGAAATCAGAGGTTAATGAAATATGTCAAATGGGTATTGCAATACCCATTTGACATATTTCTTTGTGCAAATTAGAATTGTAAAAATAGCTAATATTCCATATCTATGGAGAGAAAGAGTAAGTAGTTCTTGAAGCTTAAAAAATTAGAAAGATAATCAAGTAATCCAATAACTCATGACATCATTAATCCACTTCATTAGAGTTGCTGATGATGAGCCGAAGGATGAGCCCTTGAGGATACCATATATCAAAATGTAATAAAATTATATCTTTAGATTTTTGCTAATAAGACCTACTAGAGCTTCACTTCCTTTGGAATTTAAATGTACACCATCTTGTTCAAAGTATTCAGGATGTTCAGAAGCTATAGAATACCAGTCAATTAGGGTTATATTTTCTCGTTCTTCAGCTTTTTCTTTTAAGATTTTATTGACCTTGCTTTCCCAAGAACGTGGTACACGAGTATTTACTAAAAAAACATGTGACTTTGAAAAAGAGTCAAGGAGTTCATCAATTTGTTTACTTGTAAAGTAGCCATTTGTTCCTAGTTCAATAATAACTGCTTTATCAGAATCATTAAATTCAGCATACTTAGTAGCTAAAGTTATTGCTTCTGACATTTGCCTTCCAATTTTTCCGTCAATTGTAATACTGTTATATGTCTTATTAAGGGTTGGAGTAATATCTAACATAATAGAATCTCCAATAGCCAATATCTCATTATAATCTTCCGCTGCTGTTGATGAAATATCTTCATCATTTTCCGTAGATACATTTATATCTTTTTCATTGGTTTCATTGGAATCTCCATTAGAACCCTCGCCCTCAGAAGTTTCATCTGTATTTGTTTCTGATGAATATATTTCTGCATTTTCTAGGTTCGATTTTATTCTTACTATATTATTGATACCAATAGCAAGGGATATAATCACTAGAACTGATATTATAGTTGCAGTTTTTTTTGTAAATGCTAAGGAATTCCTCTTAAAAAAACTAATGGTTAAGTAATTATAATATTTTCGAAACTCAAGTTTTCGTATTGGCAGCTCTATAAATCGATATGAAAATTCTGCAATAATACATGTAATAGTCAGTTGAATAAAGACACGTAAGTAGGATGGATTGCCTATTTCGTATATAGGGGTGCTTAGTACCATAATAGGGTAATGCCAAAGGTATATTCCATATGATCTTGTGCCAATCCAGCGCAGAGGTTTCCATGAAAGCATGGGACCTAAAATCCCTTTTGGATGACAAACACATGCTATAAGCAAAGCTGTGTTTAGACTAAACAGGAATAATCCACCTCTATACAAAAAAGAATTATATTCATCTATAAATGCAGCACTAAAAATAAAGATAGAGAAAGTAATAATGCTTAAGAGTTTCAGCTGGTTTTTGTGTTTTATAGAAACTTCCTTAGTAAAAGGTTTTTTATTTGCTGAAACAGCTGCTAGAAAACTTCCTATTAATAATTCAAAAGCACGGGTATCTGTGCCATAATATACACGGCTTGGATCAGCAGCTGGATCATAAAGTATACCCATCAAAGTTGCTGAAAGCAAGGCTCCGATAAAAATTATATACGAAAGCTTCTTAGTTTTTTTAGTATTTTTTAATACTATCATAAGTATAAAAGGCCATAAGATGTAGAATTGCTCTTGTACTGCCAAAAACCAAATATGTTTCAAGGGAGACGGTGAACCAAAGCTATCAAAATAGGAAAGCTTATGAAAAATAAACCACCAATTAGTTGTATATGAAATAGAAGATATTGTATCACCTAAGAGGTTTGTCAAAAGTCTATGGTTAAAAAAGATTACCCATAAGACGGTAATCATAATCATTAAATAAGCAGAGGGTAATAGCCTGCTAATACGATTTTTCCAAAAAGTTCTTAATTTGAAATTTTCTTGTGATAATAAAATCTTAGAGGTTACTAAATAACCAGATAAGACAAAAAAGATGTCAACTCCTAAGAAACCTCCCTTAGCCCAACTAAAACTAAAGTGATAAAAAACTACTGATAAAATTGCAAAGGCACGAAGTCCATCTAATCCTGATATATAACGACGATTATGTATAGTATTCAATATGTAAGTTCTCCTCCTACTTCCTCAATTTAAACTAATGTTAATTATAATTTTTAATTTAATTATACTAGTTAGGGAGCTAGAAAAAGTTTCAAACAGGTTATATAAGGATTACAATATGGTTACAAATATATTATTGTTCATATTTTTAACTATTCATCTAAATAATATCTCATGGCCTAAGTGGCTACAAATTCCGCTTCATTCTCCATCAATATTATTTACCATAATAAAGAACAGGATTTTATCTAGAGGAAAAAATCCATCAATCGTTTCAAGAATTCTTAATTATATAGAATTAATTAAAAAATTATTAAAAAAGTTAGATGACTTATTAGAGAAAATAAAATATTATGCAAGTACATCAGGATATAAAATTACAATATTACTAAAGGTTTAATATAATTATGAGAGAGAATGTCTCTATTGAGTAAAAGAAAGCGCCTTTAAATAATTATAGAAAATTTAAGTTTTCACCAAATGGATACCAACTATTTACTATATCATTGTGGTATACTTAAGGCATTGTGAAGTTTATTGTTTATAATAGGTTGGAGTAATATTTGTTGTTATAGAAAAATATAGGATATAAAATAAGGAGATAGGTGCTTTATTTCTATGGATTTAATTTTATTTAATATTGATCTGCAATAAGAAAATTTATATTTAGATTGGAGGAAATGATTTGGAAGAGGTGATGAGAATACTAATTGTTGAGGATGATATTGATTTAGGAAGATTACTTGTGAATTGCCTAAAGAAAGAGGACTATCATACAATACATGTTGAAAATGGAATTTTAGGATTGGAGAAGATGAAAGAAATCAAATTTGATTTGATTATTTTAGATATAATGTTGCCAGAAGTAGACGGATTTTCTGTAATAGAAAATATAAGAGAAATTAGTAGTATACCTGTTTTAATGCTAACTGCTAAAAGTGAAGAAAAAGATAAGGTAAAGGGTCTTAAATTAGGAGCAGATGATTACTTAACAAAACCCTTTGGTATTGATGAATTCTTAGCGAGAGTTAATTCAATTATAAGACGAGCAAATTATTATAATCAAGATCCAGAGAAGGGGATTATTAAATATGGAAATATTGAATTAAATAATTATTATAGAACTTTAAAAGTGAATCTTAGGGAAATTCCTTTGTCAAATAAAGAATTTGATTTACTGCTACTTTTAATGACCAATGAAAATCATATATTTACAAAAGAACAATTATATGATCAGATTTGGGGGTTAGAAGAGTATGATTCTTATGATGAAAAGAATATGGTATCATTTATTAGTAAATTACGAAGAAAGATATTTATGGATGAAGAAGAGTATGGAGGATTTATTGAAACAGTCTATGGATTAGGATATCGCTGGAGGATAAAATAACATGTTTTATATGAGATTATTATTGCCTTTTATGTTTTTCACTATTTTTTATTTAGTTTACAAAAGATATATGGAAAGGAAAAGATTAAATCAGTTAGTAAATCTTTTAAAGGAAGTAGAATCAGGGAATTATAGTAAACGAGGAGTGATTCCATTAAATGATGAATATTCGGAAATCTACTATCTTATTAATAAGATAATAAGAAGAAATCAAAACGATATTATCGAGATAAATAGGTTAAATCAGGGAAATAAAAGAATACTTACAAGTTTATCCCATGATATAAAAACCCCTATAGCCTCACTTTTAGGTTATTTAGAAGCCATAGATAAGAAATTAGTAGATGAGGATGAAAGAGAAGAATATTTTAAAATAGCACTGAATAAAGCTTATAAGTTAAATGAATATACAAATGAATTATTTCAATTGCTTCAACTGGAATCAGGAGAATATATATTAAGAAACCAGTCCTGCAATATATGTGAGGAAACTAGAAGAAGTTTTATAGCATGGGTTCCTATATTGGAGAAGCACAATATTAAATATAAGGTAAATATTCCAGAAGGAAGTATTATTACTACATTGGATGTACAAGCATATGAAAGAATTCTGGATAATTTGATTAAAAATGCAATAATTCATAGTAGATGTGAGGAAATAAGTATTGATTTAATAGAAAAAGAAAATATGATACAAGTAAAAATAAGTGATGACGGAATAGGTATACCTAGGAATTCTAAGGATATGATTATTGATAGATTATATAAGGTTGATACATCAAGGAAAACTAAAGGAAGTGGACTAGGACTTGCTATAGTAAAGGAATTGGCGGATAAATGTAATATATCTTTGAAATATGATAGTGAAGAAGGGAAAGGTTCATCATTTATCTTAGGTGTAAAGAAGGCTCTTTAAGGGCTTTTTTAATTGGCAATGATTTGGCAACATTTCATAGATATAATTGAAAGTGAGGAGGGATAAGAATGGAAAGTATTATTGAAATAAAGGGATTAACCAAAGAGTATAGTAGTTTTTTAGCTTTAGATAATATTTCATTAAAGATTAAAGGGGGTAAAATTTATGGTCTTTTAGGAAGAAATGGAGCAGGAAAAACTACAATTATGAAATCTATTTTAGGACTTACATTTCCTACTAAGGGTAAAATCTATATTAAAGATTCTCTTATAGATTATAAAGATAAGGATCAATTTTCAATAATTGGGTCTATGATAGAAACTCCTGCTTTTTATTCTAATCTATCGGCGAGAGAAAATTTAGAATTATTTGCCTTAATAAGAGGAGTCACCGAAAAGAATGCTATAGAAAAATCTTTAGATTTAGTTGGTCTTGATAGTAATTCTAATAAAACTTTTGCCTCATTTTCAATGGGAATGAAACAAAGACTTGGAATAGCCAATGCTATATTACACGAGCCAGAAGTGTTAATATTAGATGAACCTACTAATGGATTAGACCCAATTGGGATTGTTGAAGTAAGAAATATCTTAATAGATTTATGTAAGAATTATAATAAGACTATTTTAATTTCTAGCCATATATTATCTGAGATTGAGAAAATTGTTGATGATATCGCTTTTATTGAAAGAGGTAAGGTGCTGGAGGAGTCTTCTATTGAAGATATCAAAAATAGATATGAGAAATATACATCTTATATAGTTTCAGATGTGAATAATTCAGCTAGAGTATTGGAAGAAAGCTATAAGAGTTTAAATTATATTGTTATAGATAATCATGAAATCAGAGTTTTTGGACTAGATGATAGAACAAATAGGATTAACAAATTATTGATAAATAATGGTATTGATGTGTTTCAGATAACTACACAAAATGAAAGCTTAGAAGATTATTTCAAAAAACTTACAGGTGGTGATAAGAATTGAAAAATGGGATACTTGTTGAATGGAAAAAGATAAGACATAGAAAGCTATTAAAAATTTCTTTAATAACCATATTTCTATTTATAAGTTTATTAGTGCTTAAAGACATATTTATAAATATAAGAGTTAGAGAATTAGGGATAGAACATTGGATTTTTTCAATAGATACTGTATTAATCTTCTTGATTACATCAGTAATTAGTGGAATATTTTATACATTTATGATTAATAATGAATATGCTGAAAGGACAATTATAAGTTATATGCCGGCTATAGTTAACAGAAATATTTTTATTATAAGTAAAGTAATAGTATGGTTGTTCTGTCATTTATTGATGATTTTAATAGTGTATTTAGTAAGTTATATAGGGTCATTAGTAATATTTCCTACCGCTAATTTATTTATAAGGTTCTGTGATTTTGGAATTCATTTCTTTAGATCTGCTTTACTAAGTTTTCTTTCACTTGCATTATTAGTGCCTATATCTATATTTCAAAGAGCATCCTATATTCCTTCAATTGTAACAACCTTAGGAATAACGGCAGCTGGAATTTCAGCAACACAGTTGACAGGGATGTTGCCATTTATATTACCTTGGACATCTGCCGTTATTTTAAGTCAGCCAGCTGTTTTACCTAGAAATTTAATGTTTTTAGGACATATAGTTATAATTGTATCTTCATTATTATTCTATAGCTTAGGCTTAGTAATTATCAATCGTCAAGATATATAGAATTATTAATGATAGGTAAATTTTTTAGAAGAATATTGAATAGATGTTGTCTATATAGTTTTAGCATAACTATAGTTGTTTTATTGCTTAAGCATTCTTGTGTCAGTCGGCAGATGACTCGCTCTGAAGCTTCTGTTTTTGAATATAAGAAAATGTAAATAGGCATATAATACATCATACAATGAATTATTTGCAAACAACTTACTATGTGTTATAATTTTAAATACATATAAGGGGTTAAGGAGGTGGCAACTTGGCACCGCAATATACCAGAAAAATGATTCGTGAGGCATTCATAAAGATGCTCAACGAACGTCCGCTTAATAAAATTACAGTTAAAGATATTGCTACAGCATGTGAGATCAATAGAAATACTTTTTATTACTACTATACGGATGTATATGCACTTCTATCAGAAATATTCCAAACAGAACTTCAGACAGTAATTGATGAATATAATGATACACTCTCATGGGAAGAGAGCTTCATTGTGGCCGCTAAATTTGCTTTAGAAAACAGAACGGCCGTTTATCATGTATATAATTCAATGCAGAGAGAAGAATTAGTGAACTATATACACAATGTATCAGGAAATGTCATGATGCGGTATGTTGAAAAAGTAAGCAACTGTATCCCAGCTTCTTCAGGAGATAAAAAACTAATTTCTTCCTTTTATCAGTGTGCCCTTACTGAAATGGTACTACGCTGGATTGCTTCTGGAATGAAGGAAGACCCTGATACTATCATTAGGAGAATCGGACAGCTCTTTGATGGAAACATTGAGTTATCCCTTAAACGAAGTGCTGATTTAAATAGTGTATAGTAAAAGGCAACAGGAGATTTGTTTTTATCAGGCATTTTAACTCTGGTGCCTAAAAATTAGATAAATAAACTGCAGTGTTCAAACTTCGAACACTGCAGTTTATTTATCTAATGAAAAAGACATAAAAAAACTATATTATAGATTTATACAGATCTTATAGATAATAAGTACTCAACAAATAAAAGGAAAACTTATTATCTATTACACCATATTGGCATGCTAATAGAGTGAACAAAGAAGAACTCTAAATATGATAGTAGGATTTAGAAGAATATTAAAAAATTAAGAAAGAAGGAGATATAATGAAATTAAAGACATATGATGATAGACTTAAACTTACAAATGGAACTTATCATGCTTTAGTGAATGCAAGAAAACCTAAAGGAATTGAAGACAAAAAAGCGTATTTAATTGGTACTGGAATTGGTGCTTTGGCTGCTGGTTGTTTTTTGATTCGTGATGCTCACATGGATGGCAGCAAGATTACGTTTTTAGAACAATTAGACATTCCTGGGGGATCTTTGGATGGTGCAGTTCGTCAGAATGCTGGTTATGTAGCACGTGGTGGACGTGAAATGGGACATTATTTTGAAGTTTTATGGAACTTGTTTAGTTCGTTGCCATCTACAGAAGATCCTAATATGACTGTGTTAGATCATTTTTATTATACAAACTACGATGATCCGAACTTTAGTAATTGCCGTATTACTAAAAGCCAAGGTGAGCGATATGATAATGGAAAATTTAATTTGGGTCAAGACTTAGCAAAAGAATTAGCTGCTTTTGTAAATATTTCAGATGAAGAACTTCAAAACAAATCTATCGAAGATATTTTTTCTGATGAACTTTTAAACAGTGATTTCTGGACATATTGGAGAACAATGTTCGCTTTTGAAAATTGGCATAGTGCCTTAGAGATGAAATTATATATGAATCGCTTCATTCACCATGTTGGAGGCTTACCAGATCTTTCAGCTTTACAATTTTCACGACATGATCAATACACTTCATTTGTAAAGCCAATGGTTAAATATTTGGAAGACCATGGTGCTAAGTTTGAATATGGAGTCACTGTTGATAATGTTGAGTTCTCAATTTCAGATGATAAAAAAGTTGCAAAGAGAATAGTTGCAAAAGATAGAAATGGCAAAGATATTTCTATTGAGTTAACAGAGAACGATTTAGTATTTATCACTAATGGTTCTATGACTGAAGGTTCTGGATATGGTGATGATAATACTCCGGCTCCATTTAATAAAGAGCCAGAAGGATGTTGGAAGTTATGGAGAAATATAGCAGCTCAATCAGATGAATTTGGAAGACCAGATAAATTCTGTACAGAGCCAGAAAAATCTAATTGGGAGTCCTGTACAGTAACCTGCCATGATGAACGTGTTCCTAAATATATTGAAAAGATTACAAAACGTTCTCCATATGGCGGACGTACTGTAACAGGTGGTATAGTAACAGCCCTTGATTCTTCATGGTTAATGAGCTGGACAATAAATCGTCAAGAACAATATTATGGACAGCCTGAAAAGGATGTTGTTGTTTGGGTATATGGTTTATTCTCTGATACTCCTGGTGACTATATTAAAAAACCTATGAGAGATTGTACTGGTAAGGAAATCACAAAAGAATGGTTATATCATATAGGAGTTCCTACAGAGGAAATAGAAGAATTAGCAGGATCATGTACTGCGGTTCCTGTTATGATGCCATTTATTACATCTCAATTTATGGTTCGTGAATTTGGAGATCGTCCATATGTTGTACCAAAGAATGCAGTAAACTTTGCTTTCCTTGGACAATTTGCTGAAACATTAGATGATCCAGGACGTGATACAGTATTTACTATAGAATACTCAGGACGTACAGCCATGGAAGCAGTATATGTTTTAACTGGAGTTGAAAAAGGAGTTCCTGAGGTATATGGTTCAAGATATGATATACGTTATTTATTAAATGCGGGTAAATGCTTGCTAGATGGAGAAAAACCAGAAATTAATCTATCACCAATGGCTAAACGTAAAATTTTGAAACAAATAGCAGGAACAGATATTGAAAAATTATTAAGAGAGTATGGAATTGTTTAATAACATTTAAAATTAGATAACTTGATTAAAATCCCGAATTTCCAAAAATCGGGATTTTAATTTATATATATCTACTACTCATATTGTTACTTGATATCTTGGCAATATAATAGAATATCATATAAAGGAGGAAATTTATGTGAAAGGACAAAAAAATCTTAAGCAAGTTCATATTCCTACTATAGAAGAAATGCAAAGTTGGTATGAAGAGTATTTGCGCAAAAAAGCCTTAAAATCATCAGGATATGAGAATAGTAAAAAAATAGAAGAACAAGGATCATTTTTTAAAACTTTTCGAAAATTTGAAGAAATGGATGACAAAATTCCTTTTGATTCTAAGAAGAATAATGTCTATTACGAAAAGTATAAAAAGTATGTAGAAGAAGAAACAGTAAATAAGGGCAAAGAGATACAGGAAATTGAAAATTTAATTGAATATGAAAAATTTTTTCTTCGTTGGGAGAGGAGAGTCAGTAGCGAGAGTAATAACTATGGTCATTATGGTAGTAATTCAGCTACGAGATATCGAGTTAATTGCATAAAAAAGTTGAGAAAAGAGTTAGAGTTAATTATAGAAGATTCTCCAGAAGCATGGGAATTTTATTATAAACGTCAATTGATAAACGATATAGAAACCCAACATCAACAGCGTTTGTTAACGGTACCTTATGTAGTTAAAGCAAAGCAAAAAGTAATGGATTCCTTGAATTTAGGAGTCCCTGTATATATTGCAGGACATTTAGGAAGTGGAAAGACACAATTAGCAACCGAAGCTGCCTTGGATTTTACTATTCAAAATAAAATACAAAGTGAATTAGAAGATAAAATGGAGGATTGGTTTTCTGCAAATCCAAACGCTACAGAAAGAGATGCTATTAAAAAGTTTAGAGAACTTAATGAAGAAAGAAAGCTGTACTATAAGAACATTTTAACTAATGGAAGTAAAGAGGAGATAGAATCTTTACAGCCTCTATTTATATCTGGGTCGCATAATTTAACTTATGAAGATATGTTTGTAGAGAAAACTTTGTCTCTTCAGCGCAGTTTTTCTCAAGGTTCTTTTGTGGATTATCTTAATATGATTATAGAAGATTTTTATGAGTGGATGGATGAGCACAAAGCAAGACTAGAACAGATGACTGATGAAGAACAGCTGCAGCTTAAGATTCAAATATGGAAAAGTTTTTCTGATTTATTAGTAGCAAGTAATAGTGCTTTTGGTACTGAAATAAAAAAAATAGAAAGAGAAGTTTTAATTGCAGTGAGAGAAGGTCGACCTGTAATCGTAGACGAATTAAATACAATTGCCATGCAAAATTTAATTGCTTTGAACGATATTTTACAGCGTCACGCGGGAAGTACAGCTTATATTACAGGGGTTGGTCCTGTTTTGATTAAACCTGGATTTGGATTTATTGGCACAGGAAACTTATCCACTCAAATGGTCAACTATGAAGGAACAAATGAATTAAATCCAGCATTTAAATCACGGTTCCTAACGATCGAATATAATTATGTACCCCAAAGGATAACTGGTTCCTTAGAAGACCAAGAGTTTCCAGAGAAAAATGAACTTTTTAGAATAATAATAGCACGATTGGCTGATAAAAACGGAAATATCCATATTCCTGATTCCAAAAGGACCTTAGAAGAATTATTTCGCTTTTCCCAATTATGTAGGATGACTCAGAATGTTTTTATGGGTAAATGGAAAGATAATGAAATCCAAAAAGATTCTGGAATGGATGAACCAGAGCTGAGAGAGTCTGTACTATCAATCCGTAATATTTTACATGTTTTAGATAATTGGAATCAAGGGGAAGAAAAAGATTTGACCAAAGCTTTATGGGATGGTTTTATTAGTTCAATCACTTATCCTGACGACCAAAATTATATTCTCTCACAAGCGGTGCGTTTTGGTTTTTTCCCTATAAGTGAAGGATGGAAGGTTGAAACAAAAGGTATAGGAGAAGCAACGACAACATATGATGAGATCCGTACTCGTCCATATCGCTATATTCGTCCATCAATAGAAACTTTAAGCTATTTAGATGTAGTTCATTTGATATTTGGGAAAGGAACTCCGAGAAAAATTTTGCCAAAAGAACTAGCAAAAGTTTTTGAAGATGATATTGATGATTTAACGCGAATTGATGCAAAGAAATATCAAGAATTAGACCAACGATTATCTCATTTAGAGCATTCAAAATATCTACTTGAATACCTAGAGGATAATGGAGGAGAAAGATGAAAATGAATTTGGATGGAGAATATTTTAAGAGTCAAGTTAAAGCTTTAAGAAAAAAGTTAAATGAATGTCAAGAAAATGGAATTTTAGATGATGGTTTTGAAGAACAATTAGATAAACTTTCACAAATAGAAGAAAATCTATTAACTGACTTAATTCCTTATTACCGAGTTTATGTAAATAATATTAAAAGGACTTCAATGGAAATAAATCCGATAAAGCAATTGGGAACTTTTAGTTTTGATAGTTTTTTACAAAGTACATTGAGGATTAATAGAAATCTTTTTATTATAAGCAGTATAAATAGTAAGGTTCAATTTTTCTATATAGATATTCCAAATGATTTTTTTGATTATAATCAACTTGAAGTAGAGTGGAGTCCCCCTATTAAAGAAATAAAAGAGACAATTTCATTTATATATAAATTGAATGATAGAGAAATCTTACTTTTAGGAGTTACAGGGGGATGCTATCTACTTTCAAGTGATAATTTTGATAAGATACCAGATGTTAATGAACAGATTAGAGTTAAAAGGATTAGAAATGATTATAACTTTAATGGATTTGGAAGATGCTTAGCAATTAGAGATGGTTTATTTGTAGTGGAAAATGGAGAAGATACCTTAATTCTATTTGAAATAATGAAAGAAAATGATGAATATTATTTGGTTTTTCATAAAGATATATATTGCACTATTCCAGATTGGACTGTATTGGAAAAAATAAATGACGATTATTTCATAGTTGGAACAAAGAGGGGAGAATTATATTTTATCAAATATGAGAATAGACAATGTACTATTACAGAAAAAAAAGATTTTTTAAATGATGAAATAAGACAAATTAGATGCTTAGAGGATGAAAATGGTAATGAGAATTCCCTTATAGTGACAGGCAATAAGGGGCAGTTTAAGATATTTTCTTTATATGAAGACTCAAAAGCCATAAAAATAGAATTGAATGACTTAAAAGGTAATTTGTTTGATGTTCAATCTAAAAAAGGCACAGCTATAGTTTTAAGTGAGGATGGAATCATATACTTACTTGAAGAGAATTTTGGAAATTGGTATCTAAATGAAGAGGCGATGATTAAAGATGTCTTTTTCACAAATGTCTTTAAATTAGGTATTTCAAAATATTTGCTTATGGATATAGAAGGTAAATTAAATCTATTAAACATTGATCGAATTGATACACCAAAAGACTTGTGGAATCTGCCACTGTATCAATAGGAGGGATGAGTATGTTTGACTTTGATGAACTAACCCTAATTGAAGAATCTAAAAAACATTGCGAAGAATTTCTGCAAAAAGAACAACGCTCATTAGCTACATTTACGGGAGATTCTAGCTTGATGTATATTCCTGATTCAAAATTAGAAAGATTTTTATTAGATCCTTCCAAGGGCGTTTTGTACTTGCCCTTGGAAAGTTTTTTAGATAGAAAATTAGATGACAATCAAATTATGTGGCATATCTACTATGAGTTAGCCTTATACTCTGATTGGAAAAAGCAAACAAAAAAATATTTGAATAGAAAAAAAGATTGGCAGAAAGAAATTGATCGGATGACAAGCTATATTCTAGCTAGGATAAAAAAAGAAGGACTAGAAAAAGACCCTGCATATCAACCTAAAATTACTTCGAATTATGTAAAAAAAGAAATCCTTGATATGTTATATCTATTGGATAAGTATACATCTTTTCTAAGGGTTTTGCAGATGTGCCCCATATATAGAGATGAAGAAAATTTTGAAAAAATTTTTTCATATATGAAAGAAACAGGTAAGACAATTGAGTCAATTTCTCAAATGCCTAGACATAGAGCTTTTGCAAATAGTTTCTTAATTATTGAATTATATAAAATTGAGCCTAAAATAGAGGGGTGTATTGAAAATCCCTTTGATAGGAAAATTTTTAATGAACCCTTTTTTGATTTTATTCATTATCAATTAGTTAGACGAATAAATAATGATCAAGGAATTATAGAAAGGGACCCATTCATTCGTTCTTTCATCTTTCCAACTTTTGAGAAATTGTGGAAGGAAGAAATTGACGAGATGATATTCTATAAATCAAAGGGACAACAAAAAGAAAAGATTAAAGTAAGTGAAAATTCTTTTGAACAATCTAAAGCAGATGAAATATTAGATTCACTAGAATCTACTCAGGAAGAAGAGAGAAAGATTCTAGAAGAAATGCTAGAGCAGCAAGACCAAATAAGTATCAGCGTACAAAATATTATACAAGGTAATATAGATTTAAAGTCTTATGGAATTAGCCAAGCAGATCAACAATTGTTTCAATTCTATTCAAATAAAATGAAATCGGAAAGAGAACAAATGCGTCAATTTTGGAAAAAGTTAATAGGAGATGCAAAAAAAGAAATAAGTGTAAAAAAGGATGGTCAGATAAAGGGAAAACTAGATATAGATAGCTTTATTAAATTTTATCCAGATTTTGTAGAAGCTGAAAAAAAGGGAAATTATAAGAATCTTCCAATTTTTAATAGATATTTATTAGAGCCTCGGACAGATATATTACCTGAAAGAATAGAAATTTCTTTTGTTATAGACAATTCAGGATCAATGAATCAGTCAAAAATTGAGGCGGCAAGAAAAGCTTTAGCTGTGACTTTGTTGTCAATAGATGATTTTAATCAATATTTGAAAAGCAATGCAGAACAGTTGAATCAAAAAGTAGAAGTTCTAAGTGAAACTTGGTTTTTTGGCAGCAAGTATTATAATGTTAAAGAATTTAATCATAAAAATGTGAAAGAAAAAGAAAAAAGTGATATAATTCGCTCAATCGTAAAGCTAGATGCAGCAGATGGAGCAACTGACGATGCAAGTTGCCTTAGAGAAATATTCAATAGGATTACGCCTATGCAGGAAAGTGAACTTAAAAAGGGCAAACAAGTAAAGATAATCTTCGAAATTACAGATGGTGCATCGAGTTTTCCAGGATTAGCAAAAGAAGTTGTACAAGAATTATTATCTAAGCATGTCCAGATCTATGCATTTCAAATAGGAAAAAATAGCAAAGCAAATGAAAAAATCTTTAACTTTGTATGGAATGAAGGGTACAAACAACCACACGGAGTAATAATTGGTGAACAAGTGGAAAAGCTACCAAAAGAATTGCTAAAAGCAGTAGGAAAAAATATGCAGTCTATTTTTAATAATTAGTAGTTACAAATTCATAGGAATTTTTACTCTCAGAATCGTCTAATTGCAGTTTCCTTTTTTCCTTATATTCCATTGGTGTCAAATAGTCTAATGAACTGTGTAACCTATGATTACTAGAACAATTATCTAGAAATGATATATCATTTGAAATGAGGAAATGCAGGTTTCGAGGTGCATTTTGCATATGGGAATTGCCGTGGATTTTTTCATAATTTCTTGGTATGATTATTCTATCGTAAGAATGGGATAAACCGAAATTTGACACCGACAATTCCTTAGGAGGTTAGAGGTAGTGATGAAGGAAAAAATGACAATAGGGGAGTTTGCCAAATTAAAAAATATAACGCCAGAAACTTTACGGCACTATGACAGATACGATTTATTAAAACCAGCATATATTGACGAAGAAACAGGGTATCGTTTTTACTCTATTTTTCAGTTTGAAAAGCTATCAACAATTTTAGAATTACGACAGCTTGGAATGAGCCTTTCAGAAATCAAAGATTTTTTTGATAATCGCAATGCTGGAAACTCATTGAAGTTACTGGAAGAACGCTATCAGAAATTAATAGAAGAAATAGAAAAAATGGAACATTTGAAAGAGAGTATTTCACGCAAAATCAGCCATCTGAAAACTTTTCTAAATTTGGAGTATTTGAATCAAAATGATTTTAAAAACATTCCAGAAAGAAAAGCTTTGTTATGGAAAAAAGGTCTAAATAGTGGTATGGATGTTGAGTATGGATATGCCGAACTTGAACAGCATTTAAAAGAATTTGCACCAATCTTTGCAGAGAACAGATATGGAATCAGAAGAACGCTGAACGAGTTAAATGAGTGGAATTCTTATCTGATTTTATTTGTGGATGAAAATTTGCCTTTATCTGATTATAGCATCACAGATATTCTAAAAATTCCTAGCGGGTTATATGCCACAACTTTGTGTCAAGGAACAGAAAATGATGTAATCCAACATATACAGAATATAAAAAATGAATTAGAGGGTAAAGGTTATAAGATTTCTGGTGACATTATTCAAATTGTACAGATTGACCTTTCTGTTACAGGTGCAATAGAGTCGCTATTGTATGAAATCCAAATTCCCATCAAAAGCTCTTGACTTTTGTGTTACACAAAGCTTTATAATATCTCCCGTGATTGTTTTTATAGGAGGTATTATTATGAATGAGAATATTTTATTAAAAGAAAAAATACCTAAACTGTATCTGAAATTTGTTATCCCTGCCATTATTGCTATGGTTCTGGAAGGGACTCAGGGAATGGTGGATGGTATTTTTTTGGGTAACTTCGTAGGTATAAATGCCATGGCAAGCGTAAATATTGCCAATGCTTATTTACAAATTATTATTGGAAGCAGTATGGTTATCTGTACGGGAACTATGAGCTCTCTTGGTCGTGCTTTAGGAGGAGGCGATGCTAAAAAAGCAAAGGATATCTTTAAATCTGCTATTATTGCACTTGGAGTCATATCTGTTACCATTCTATTAATCGGTTTCTTTTTTTCTAATGGAATTGCTCGTTTTCTTGGGGCAAATAATGTATTGCTTTTAGATACCAGCAGATATATCCAAACGATTGCTTTGTTTGTTCCGATTATATCCTTTAAGATTTTATTTGGTTTTATAGGAAGATTAATTGAAAAACCACAGCTATACTTGGCAGGAACCATAAGTTGTCTAGTCTCTAATATGGTTTTAAATTTTATAGCCATCAAAATTTTACGACTTGGTGTAGTTGGTGCCGCTGCTGCCACTGGAGTTGCTTATCTGATAGGGTTAATTGTTGTAATCAGACCGATATTATCTAAAAAAACCATTATCAATATCTATGATGGGAAGTTTTGTTGGAATGAATTTAAGAATTTAGCTTTTAATGGTTCTTCTGAAGGAGTAACCTATGTTGCAAACGCACTGACCTTGTTCCTGCTTAACAGGTCTTTTATGAATTTTGCAGGAGAAAGTGGGGTTGCTGCATTTACAATAATTAATTATATTGGAAATTTTGTTATACTGATTATGTTTGGAATATCCGACGGAATCAGTCCAATTATAAGCAGTAATTATGGCGCAGGTAAAATGGAGAGAATACGGAAAACTTTGTATACTGCGGTAATGGCGAATTTGGTAATCGGCATTGGACTTTTTTCAGTATTTAATCTGTTTAGCGAAAATTTGATTCGTATCTTTGTTAATGATAACAAACCAGTCATAGATATGGCGGTAGGTGGAGCTAAAATATATGGATTATGCTTTTTATTAAGTGGGTTCAATATCATCCAATCTGGTTATCATACAGCATTGGGAAATGCTGTTGCTTCCATCATAATAGCTTCAAGCAGAGGGATTGTTTTTGTTGCAATCGGTCTTATGATTTTTTCAGTTTTTTGGGGAATAAATGGAGTTTGGTTCACACTTCCATTTGCAGAAATAATGACATTTGTATGCTGTCTGATTATTTTATTCTTCCAAAGAAAACAAGGAGAATCTTTAATATCTACATCTTTCAGATTAACAAATAGAAAAATCAAATAAGTATCCACTGGATGTAGATGTTATGAAAAAACATCTACATCTTTTTTTATATACCAAAGGAAGTATCATATGAAAAAATTAGCAATAAGAAATGCATTAAATCTAAGGAAGATCGCTCTTGGGAATTTTTAAGATATCTTGGTTTTGTTCCTATTAATTCAAGAGATTTTTAAGCTGAAATTTGATTAGCATATGAAATTTACCTTTGATTGGGATTTCTCTAAATATTTCTTGACAAAAGCATTAGGTAAATTTATAATTAAGGTGACTTAAATATTAAGGAGGATGAGACATTGACTTCGAAGATGGATAATGAGAGGGAAAATGAATTATTCAATTTGGTTACAGAAATTAGTGAGATAACTTATTCTATGAATGCTAGTTTGATAAAAGTGCGTCAGTCTTTGTTTAATGAAGATCTTTCAACCAAACAAATTATATTAATGGATTTAGTGAAAAAAGAATCTAGATTATCAATAAGCCAACTGGCTGAATTGATGAATGTTACTTCAAGTGCTGTAAGTCAGATTGTATCTAAATTAGAAAAAGAGAAATATCTATTAAGGACAATTAATCCTAACAATAGAAGAGAAATAATTGTGCAGTTGGATGAGCAAGGATACCATTACTATTCAAAGGAAGAAGAGATTAACAAGGAAATTGTAAATCGTTTTTATTCTCGTATGAAAATGGAAGAAGTGATACAATTACGAGACATTTTAGTAAAACTTAATCATGTGGTTGAAGAGGAATTGTCAAGACAAGAAATGAAAGGAGAATAAAAAATGAATGATAAGAGAGTAATATTAAAAAAGTTTTTTGATGAAATTCAATCTGAAAAATTAATTAATGGAACTGTCTTAATAGCCAAGGATGGTGAAATATTATATAAAGGAGCTTTTGGTAGGGCTGACTTCTATTCTAAACGAAAACTAAAAATAAATTCGATATTTAATCTTGCATCAGTTTCAAAACCGATAACTGCTTTAGGGATAATGTTGTTAGTGCAGGCTAACAAACTTTCTCTTGATGATCCTATAGAAAAATGGTTACCTGATATTCCTTATAAAGAGATTACAGTAAGGCAATTGTTGAATCACACTTCTGGATTACCTGATTATTTAGAGTTATTCGCATGTTACTGGAATAATTCCAAAATAGCGGTGAACCAAGACTTATTTGAACTACTCGTTAAGTATAAACCAGAACGGTTATTCGAACCTAACGAACGTATGGAATATAGCAATACGGGATATGTAATGCTTGCTCTTATTATTGAAGAAGTTTCAGGCCTTTCGTTTGCAGAGTATATGAAAGTAAACATCTTTTTACCTGTTGGAATGCAAAACACTGAAGTATTTTGTCAAAGATTAACTGAACAGGCTATGGATAACTATGCATATGGTTATGTTTTCGACGTATATACAGGTAAACATGTTTTGCCAGATGAATTTCCCGAAACAGATTTTGTTGTTTATCTCGATGGGATCGTTGGAGATGGAGCGATTCATTCCACAGTCGAAGACCTTTATTTACTTGATCGGGCATTGAGAAATGGGACACTTATTAATGAGACTTTACTGAAGGAAGCCTATTCTCCAGTTTTTCCAAGACTTGAAAGCCCTTTTAAATATGGATTTGGATGGATTTTAGAGAACGAAAAGAAAAAGGGAAGGGCTGTGTGGCACAGCGGTGGTTGGCCAGGTTATGCTACATACTTTAAAAGATACATTGATAATGATCTAGTGATTATTTTTTTAAGAAACAAAGAACAAGACTTTGATTTTGAACAATCTATTATACAGTCAATTGAGAATATGCTTTTTGATGAACCATATGAGATTCCAAAAGCACCAAAATTTCAAAAAGCGAAAATACTACATCATGAGATTTTAAACAGATATGTTGGAGAGTATCGATTAGAAGAACATACTGAACTGATTGTAAAGGTTACAATGAAAGATCAGCGGTTATTCATTGAACTGCCAGGATCGATGAAACTCGAAATGTACGCATCTTCAGATAATGAGTTTTTCCTTCGCAGCTTATCAGTAACAATTAATTTTGTAAATGATGGGGTTAATTATTATTTGACTATTAATGATGGCAGTGACTCTCAAACTGCTAAGCGTATTTAAAAAATGAAAGTTTAGTATTGACTATCATTCAAAATCTTGAGTAGATGTTGAATATCAATCTACAAGGATTAGTCTTTATGATACTAATGGAGAGGAGTATAATCAATTATGTATAGAAATTATTTTATTAGCCAAAATGAACAAAGTTTTTATCCAGAATATGCATGTGGAATTGCTTGCTTTTCTATGTTATTAAAATATCATCAGATAACTGGTTACGAAAACTTTGAGAAACTTGCTATTGAATTAAATTTTAATGTTTCACCAGAAGAAAAAGGATATGATAGTGATGATATGAAGTATGGGACTTTTCCTGAAGATATATTCAGATATCTTGTTAAAAATAACATTAATTTCAGAATGTCTTTTTATGAAGATGAATGGAAGGAAGCTCTAAAAAAGTCTCCGATTATGGTAATGATGACTGGTAATGAAGAAGAGTTTGGTCTTAGGAATAGTCATTGGATTTTATTAGTGAACAGAGATAAAGATTTTTTTACGTATCTTGATCCATATGAAACATTGATATCAAATAATTACGTAAAACATATTTGGTCAGGTGATTTTCAAAAATATTATACAGGAATAGCCTGTCAAGTAATCATATGAAATTACTTTTCATTATTTGTACCAATACCCTACAAGTTTAAGACTAAAATAATTAAATCTTATTACAAGAAAATGTTGAAGATGATAAATTAGTTATTGCAATCCACAGTATAATGTACATATTATTGGGTCAAAAAATTTTGTAGTTAATGTAATATTTCCAATCAGTGATTTTTCTCTTTATGAAGTATTACAGTAAGTCAATCATGATATATACTTGATGCTGGAATTAAATATATATATACTTAATGAATTATCTTATTACAAAAGAAATAATATTCTACCACCAAGAAAATACCAGATACTTATGACATAATTATTGTACTCTCAAGGCATGTTGAGACCGTGGTATTGATGTCAAAGGGTGAAAATAAATAGGGATGAAAATATTAATAAATTAAGGGTTTTCGAACATTGAGGTTGCCACAGGTAGATATCACCTGCGGGCACGATGCTTGGAAACCCTTGTTTTTTATGTTCATAGTAATAGTTTAATTGTTCTAATATAGATAGGGTTATAGCAGTGTTCATAATCAAGAAAATAGTTGACCTGTCAACTATTTTTCCATATAATCATATTTAAAAAGGGGTGATTATGCTATGTTATCAATACGCAATATTTGGTTGGATATGAAAGGAATTTTGCGCTCGGCGCGGCAAATCATCAATGCGGAGCTTGAACCACTAAACTTATCAGGTGCTGAAGGTGACATACTTTTTCACCTTTTGACAGGCAGCAATAAACTTCAGCAGGAACAACTTGCAGAACAACTTGACATAGGAAAGGCTGCCGTTTCACGAGTAGTCGATTCTCTTGAATCCAAAGGGTACGTCATGCGTATACGGCAGCATGAAGACAGACGAGCTTACAGTGTCTCTCTTACTGACAAGGCTTTCTCAGTTTGTTCAGATATTAAGGATATTTACGAGAATCTATATATGCTTGTGAGAGAAGGTATCACCGATGAGGAGTTTATCCATATCGAATCGTTGCTTTCCCGCGTTGCGGCAAATCTTCAATTTAGGGGGGGATAGATAATGCAGCTTGAATTTATAAAAGGTTATGGAATACTACTTGGGTATTTTGCAGTTTGCGCCTCGGGTGCGCTTGTCTTGCGTCGGCTTGTTTCAGTACCTACGGAGGTCTTCCGTAAAACATTGCACATCATACTCTTAGGTTCAATATTCGTCTGGACATACGCATTTAAGACATGGTGGGTATCGGCAATCGCAGCAACTGTATTCATAGCGATGGTGTATCCGATACTCGTGTTCGCTGAGCGTATACCCGACTATTCCGAACTGCTTACAGAGCGCAAACCCGGAGAAATTAAGAGTAGTCTGGTGGTGGTTTTCAGTATGTTTACGGTGTTGATATGTGTTTGCTGGGGGTGGCTCGGAGAGAAATATTTGGTAATTGCATCGGTGCTTGCTTGGGGGTTAGGTGATGCAGCGGCAGCATTGGTCGGCAAGTGCTTTGGACATCATTATATAGAGGGGAAACTGGTTGAAGGGCGCAAGACCCTAGAGGGAACTCTTGCGATGTTTGCGGTGTCATTTGTCTCGGTGCTGGTTATTTTGCTTGTGCATGGCTCAGTGGAGTGGTACGGCTACGTGCCGATTGCGGCGGTAACTGCGGCAGTATGTGCAATCGTAGAACTTTATACGAAGGGCGGCATGGATACACTGACCTGCCCGTTTGCGGCGGCGGCAATTATGATTCCGTTGGTTCATTTATGGGGGGGGTAATATTGTGAAATTAAAATCAGGAGAACGTACGCTCCTCGCTTCGGTAGTAATGAGTTCGCCCGGCCCCATAGTCGTGGGCGTAGCGCTTTTTTTTGGCCGCTCATCTACGCAAATTGCGGACTTCATTCGCCGTGCGGCAGAACTGGTCTCGATAATCGTATCATGGATAGTGTTTCGCATTCTGCATAAAAGTGGTGAGCCGGACGTAGTGCGTAAGGATAAGCTGGAACGTACTGCAAATTTATGCGTGGGAATAGCAATGTGCCTATCCGGTGCAGCTATGCTGTTCATCGCTTTGTTCTCACCTAATATAGAAAAGGGAAACGTCATTCCCGGTCTAGTAATTGCGGTGTTGGGCGTGACGACAAACTCATGGTTCTGGCTACGCTACCGCAAACTCAATCGTGAAAAACCAGATGCGATATTCGCCGTACAAAGTAAGCTCTACTGTGCAAAGTCGGTCGTGGATGCTTGTGTAACGATCTCTTTGACAGTCGTTGCTGCTGCTCCCACTTCGCCTACTGCGCGGTATGTGGACTTGGGTGGTTCGATAATTGTTGCGGTTTATCTCATTATGAACGGTATTATTATGATACTTACTAGAAATGATATAGTGATTTGAAAAGAAAACTTATAAATGAACTGGACCCGCCTTTGAATGTTTTAAAAAATAGATCACCTATTGGCGAGGCGTTTAGAAAAGAATTAAAGAAGCTTCGAAACTAAAGGCAGAAATATTCCCGTCGCCAAGGGAGTACCAGCATCAATTGGAATCTTTTTTGTTTCTTCAAGGTACGTTGAATCCATAGTCCTGCTGCAAAAGAAAAACAATTAAAAATATAGGGACAAACCTAATGAGTTAGGTGGATAGATGAAAAGCATATAAGAGAAGTACTAAGATTAAGACCAGTTATTGCTATAGATGCTATTGGGTATGTACACTCATATACGAAAAGTTTATGGTACTAAAGATCATGTTTCCTATAATCTGTAGCAAGTTAGAACTTTCAAATGGAAGAATTAAAAGCAATTGTTGCACCATATCAATCTCAATTACAGCAGTACCCTTAATCATGTTGTCACGAAGCTCTTTTCCAGCAAATTGCGGAGTGCACTTCTCAACCAGCTTATTCAGTACTTTACGCTTTTTATCCAAATCCTCAAGCAACGGAGCATTTCCATAATGTTATTTAAACTATAGGAATATCTTCAATATTATTTTTTTTGTTTATAAATGAGGATATAATTTTACTTAAAGTAATAATACTTTTTTCTAATTGTTCTTGCTCCAAAGAAGAAAAGCTTATACGTATATGATTGAATTCAGGTTCACTTGAATAACAGGTTGATCCAGCGAGAAATGCAATATTATTATTTTGAGCTTCAAAAACAAGACTTTCTGCACTCAGCCATGACGGAAGAGTGATCCAAATATTTGGTCCTCCCATTGGAGAGGTCCATTTAACAGTGCTAGGCATATACTCCTTAAGGAGTTCTAAAACTAAATTGCGTCTATTAAATAGAGTAATATTCAAACTTTTTAAATGTTTTTTCATAAAGTCTAATTGAACAAAGGGCAATAATGCTTTTTGAGTTAATAATGAACTTCCAAGATCAGAATTAGTTTTAGCAGCAATGAGTCTATTTAGTATTGAACCTGATGTTACCAAAGTACCAATTCTGCAGCCAGGTGATAGAAATTTACTAAATCCTTTTATATATATTACATGTCCATCAGTATCCATACTTTTCAATGTAGGTAAAGGGTTCCTTTCAAAAGAAATTTCACGCCAGGGATCATCTTCAACAATTAAACAATTAAAGTTTTTAGCAATATCAATTAATTCTTTTCTCCTTTGCATACTCATAACAGTTCCAGTTGGGTTATGGTAGGTTGGTATAGTATAAATTAATTTAGGAGAATACGTATCACATAGCCTTAAAAGCAAGTCAATTCGCATTCCATCTTTATCAACAGGAACAGATAAAATAGTAGCTCCCTGCCAACGGAAAACGTCAATAGCAGCTGTATAGGTTGGTGCTTCCATAACTACAATGTCACCTGCACCAATAAATGTTCTGGCAACTAAATTAATTGCTTGTTGTGAACCGTTCGTTATTATGATTTCGTTCTTAGATGCTGAAATACCGCTAGATTTTAAATAGTCAACTATAGCACCGCGAAGATCTAAATCTCCTTGCACAGGTCCGTATTCCGAAAGGATACCTGGATTTTTCAAGATGAAGGATGATATATGTCTGGAAATAAGATATTCAGGAAGCAGAGAACTGTGAACAGAGGCGGCTGACAGCCAGATTTGTGATTTTGTTGTTAAGCTAATATTTTGCCTCCAGAATTGAGCTCTTGGAAGGTGATCTGTGATTGAAAGCTGCCAATCAAGAGAAATCAAATCATTGTCATGATCTTTATTATTCATTATTTTTTCAGATTGAACAAAAGTACCTTTTCCCTGTATTGTAGAAATAAAGTTATCTTCTTCCAGCATTGAATACGCTTTAACAACGGTAACCATACTTACTTTTAATGCTTTAGAAAGGCTTCTGACAGAAGGTAATTTGGAACTTTCTTCTATTAAGCCTGAAGATATACGATCAGCAATTGACTGATAAATTTGTTTGGGTAAAGATATATTAGTATTTCTATTTAAATCTATTTTCATATTCATCTTGCCCCTAAGTGTTATAGTCCGCTGTTGACTGTTATACATGCTATGTAGTAATTATATTATAACATACTATAACAATGTTAAGTAGAAAAATTGAAAGGAGCATATCTATGGATAAAAATTTAAAGAATGATTTAGACAACATTGATGTTTTATTAGAAAAAGTAAAAAATAACGCATTTGATTTTCTAAAAAATATTAATGATATAGCCGCATTTCCAGAGAATACAAATTTTTATACACCTTCAGAATTAAATAGAAATGGATTAGGAGGAGAAAATACATTAGAAGAATTTATGCAAAGATTTTATAAGGGAATTGTTTCAAGTGGGGGATCAAAGTATTTTGGTTTTGTAACAGGAGGGACAACTCCAGCAGCTTTAATGGGCGACTGGTTAGCGAGCACATTTGATCAAAATGCTACAGGTAGAGATGATTCAAGTGCAGCAAGGATTGAGGAAGAAGCCATCAGTTTATTAAAGCAACTTTTCGGATTACCGGAAATATTTTCAGGTACGTTTGTAACAGGTGCTACCATGGCTAATTTCGTAGGCTTAGCAATTGGAAGACAGTGGGTGGCTGATGAATTAGGCATTGATATATCCTTAGAAGGAATATATTCCATTTCCCCGATAAAGATTGTAAGTGCCACTCCTCATTCGAGTATTTTGAAAGCTTTGTCTATGTTAGGTATGGGAAGAAAAAATATGCATTCCATTCCAACCATCGATGGAAGAGAGGCTGTAGATATCAAGGCATTAGAAAATTACTTAAAGCAATTAAATGGAGAACCATGCATTGTTGTAGCAAATGCAGGGACAGTGAATACTGTTGATTTTGATGATTTAAAACAAATTGGAGAATTAAAGAAAAAATACAAATTCTTTTTCCATGTAGATGGAGCATTTGGTGGCTTTGCTTCTTGTTCCACAAAGTATAAAAAATTAGTAGAAGGAATGGAGGAAGCAGATTCTATTACTATAGATGCACACAAATGGCTCAATGTTCCTTATGATAGTGCAATGCAGTTTACAAAACATCCGAAACTTCAGCTTCAGGTTTTTCAAAACAACGCAGTATATTTAGGTGAGTTTTCTGATAAGCCTGATTTTGTTCACTTGGTTCCAGAGAATTCAAGGAGGTTAAGAGCGCTTCCTGCATGGTTTACACTAAAGGCATATGGTCAAGACGGATATGAGGAGATAATCGAGAGAAATTGTGATTTAGCACAATTGCTAAGTGAAAAGATAGAGGAATCGAAAAATTTCAGGTTATTTTCAACTACTAGATTAAATGTAGTCTGCTTTACTATTAATTTTGGTGAACATAAGGTTACTTTAGAGAACATACAGCAATTTTTAAATTTAGTTAATAAAGATGGCAGAGCATTTTTTACTCAAACAATATATAAAGGAACACCGGGAATAAGGGCAGCTATAAGCAATTGGAGGACAGAGGAAAAAGATATTGAAATTGCATGGGAAGTATTAAATAAGGCATATAACATCTATGTTAAAACAATAATAGCAATTGATTGAATCGCAATAATCAAGAAAATTCGTACAAATTTTCTTGAAGAGGGATTGTATTGATGTTAAGATATAGAAGTAGCTATTTAATGTCTTCAAAATTCGATGAAATAATATCATTGTTTACGTTGATGTGGAATTCAGGGTATAATTAACTCAGGGGGAATAATATGAAAATTGCAACATATAATATTTGGAATTCTGAAACTGGAATGCCTGAAAGAGAAAATCAGATAATTGATGAAATAAATGCCTTGGATTCAGATGTTATTGTATTACAAGAAGTAAAAGACAGAATGCTCAGTGAAAGGTTATTACAATGCACTAATTACAAAAATTACTGTTTTGTTCCGCACGAAGGTAAAGCAACGGAAACAGTAAATTCAGGGGATGAAGGATTAGCAGTTTATAGTAAATATCCTATTATATACTCTAAATATATTGATTATGCATTGATTGTTATTGTTAAACATATGAGTAATTTGATTCTTCTTGTCAATGTTCACTTGCCATGGGATAGTATTATGGTAAAAGAAGAATGTATGATAAACATCATTAAGGAAATTTCAACTATTTCATCTGATTATCGATTTATTTTGGGAGACTTTAATTGTTCTGAAACAGCCAGTATTCATCAATATTTGTTGGGTAATATAAGTTTAAACGGAACGGAGGTTAAGCCATATTGGACTGATCTTGCACTTGTTGCTGAGGAGTTTTTGGGTATAAAAAAAGAGATGACTTTGGATTTAACAAATAATCCTCGTTGGAAGGGAAAGAGTATAACAGATATTAGTACAAGGGTTGATTGTATTTTTATACATGATTGTTTTCCGAAACCATATCCAACATTAAAAACTTTTAGATATTTTGGAAAAGAGATTGATGAAAGATCAGGCATGTGTGCCAGTGATCACTATGGAGTATTTGCAGATATTCAAATGCCATACGAAGAACTATTTTAATGCGAAACATTATTATCATTCTGGACTGAACATGATTAGGTAGACTTGACAAATAGTCTATTTGCTCAGGTTCAGTTTTTTATATTCTAAAGGAGATAAATATCCAAGAGCAGAAAGATTTCTTTTTCTATTATAAAATAACTCCATACATTCAAATATAGCCCTTTTAGCCTCTTCAATTGACTTTATTAAAGAATGAATTGGTTTTTAAACTGGGTTTTGGGGAAAGTATATTTCTACAAAATATTCGTGTTCCATACTTTTATGAAGTAGTGCAAACTTGTATTTTACTAATATGGTAGAATCGTGCAAGTCAAAATGGCGGTATAATTTATATAGATATTCCATTAAATCCCTTTTTACACCCCAGAACATAATAGTGGCATAACAGCCTGTTACATGATGCTGTGCTACAATGTTATGTACAGCCGCAGATATAAATTGCTTTTGAAGTATAGTTGTATTTATCGTACTGTCAGGAAATGAAAATCCAATTATCTCGTCATTCTCTACTATTGTTCCATCGGATTCACTATGATAGAAAGCCCATTGCTCGAAAGATTCTATCCCTTCTACTTGCTGTGATTCAGTATCTTGGTGCAGTAATGTTTCCAAATCTATTCTATAGATGGTAATATCAACTTCTTTATAAGCTGAAGCAGCAGAAAATGTGTAATCATTTTTAAATTTAGAAATAGTCGTAAGTACCGCTAACATATTCTCAACATATTGATCAAGTTGATTTAATAACCTTTTTTCTTCGTTTATATGTTCCTTTTGTTCTTTTACCATTGATAAATATCCATCGATACTTTCCGAATTTATTCTTTCGTTCATTTGATCTAGGGGAATTTTCATATATTTTCCAACTAAAATCATTTCTAGGATATCTAGATGTTCTAAGGAATAGTAACGATAATCATTTTGAGGATCAACGATAGGCTTTAACAATCCTTTTCGATCGTAGTGACGTAAAGTATCAAGTGATATACCATACAATTTACTTACTTGTCCAATCCGTAGTAACTCTTTCATTTTATCCTCCTCAAAAAAATTAACAATGCCCGTTGACTCTTGAGCAGCTCAAGGGTTTATTATAAGCATAGTACCTGAAAAAATCTAATTTGTAAAGGGGGCAATGTACTGATGGACAATATTTATATTGAGAAATATCAAAATACCGATTTTAGAGATGTAATTGCTTTATTAGTACAATCTTTTGAAAGCAAGTTCTGCCGACACCAAAAGTTAAGTAATAATGATATAGAAAATATTTTATACGCTTCCTGGCATCTCAAATCTGATGATCCTGCGTATCTTCATTTTGTAGCTAAACAAAATGAAAAGGTAGTTGGCGTAATTCTAATACGTTGCAGAAAAACAGAAAATGCAAATAAAAACATTCCTATTATATCACTATGTAGACGGTATGGTGTCTATAATGTTATAATGATGTACACTAAAATGGCACTGCTAGAAGGTCACAAACTAAATGAAGGAGAATGCTATATAGAACATATTGCGGTTAATGGAACATGTCGTGGAAAAGGTATTGGCATATTACTTCTTCAGCAGGGAGAACAGGCATTATTACATAGGGGGTATACATCCTATACATTAGCAGTTGCTGGAGGAAATCCTGCAAAACACCTTTATTGCCGATTTGGTTTTGAGGATATAAAGAGGACAAAAAGTCGCTTAAAGGGGTACTTTCTTGGAGAATCCCAATGGACTATAATGAAGAAGGTTTATAAGCATGTGTAGAGGTAAAGAATAAAACGGTGATTTTTAGAGTTTGCATAATTTATAGAATAGTTATAATAATTGGGTCATTAGCTATTTTGCTTCAGAATCATTCTTATATAATAGAAAAATTCGTTGAAATAAAAATTTCAAGTGGAAGTTTAAGTGGCACTTTAGTCCCGTAAAAGTTATATGATTTTAGTTGATAATGATATCAATTGTAGTGGTGAAATAAAATTTGAAGACTTGTTTGATTCTAGTGTTGAAAATAAACCCAAAATAAGTTAAAATTGGGACCGTATACAGGAAATTACCGATATATTAAAGCATCTGTCTCAGATAGATATCAATGCAGCATACAAATAGATGCTTTAATAAGCGTATGACAGAAGATTTAGTAAGAGGCCACCTTCGAAAACTTGATTACTGTAGTTCAGAATAAGGTATAAGGAAGTGAATAAAATGACAAATCAACTAAATTGAGCAAGAAGTATGCCTTTATTTTCACAAGTGATAACCGACTTTTGCCGGGGGATATTTTTGAACGGAGATGTCCTCAACTCTGATATTGACATATGAATATATTATACGAATCGGAAGGTGTTGAATTTAGTAATATTGACAAATTATTTATATAACACATTTATATATAGAAATTTATCGTTAGGATAAAATAATTTGTGTAATGGAAAACGAGCTTAAAATTTATCAATTAGGAGGTATACTATGTTGAAAAAATCGATATACTTAATCACTGGCGTTATGGCATCTGGAAAATCAACAGTTGCGGAACTACTTGCCTCGAGGATGGAAAAGGGAGTGCATCTGCGGGGTGATGTATTTCGAACAATGATTGTATCAGGACGTGCTGAGATGTCAGAACAGCCGTCTGATGAGGCAATACGACAGTTGCATCTACGTTATCGTTTAGCCGCAGATGCTGCAAAAACCTATTATGATAATGGATTTTCCGTTATTTTGCAGGACAACTACTATGGTGAAGAGATTTCTCGGATATTGGATATGTTGAAACATTACCCCGTTCATGTAATAATACTCTGTCCTAATGTAGAGACAGTAAAAAAGCGTGAAAAGATGAGAGGAAAGGTTGGATATACTGGATTTACAGTAGAGGCTCTATATGCAGATTTCATGGAGACGACTCCAAGAATCGGCTTTTGGCTAGATACATCGGAACAGTCTCCAGAACAATCAGTTGAAGATATTTTGTTATACTTTAGGTAGTTATAGAACTCAATAGGTATGCCATTATTTTTCCCTAACTCGCGTGAAATGCTATGTACTATTGTATCGAGAAAATAAATAAAAATATTTTATTAATAGCTTATATTAAGTGATTTTCATTAAGTATATTATAAATTTATTGCTGGATATATTGATACCAGTTTAATTCTAAATTTTTGAAAAATAGAAACATAAATGTTGACTTTTTGAGTATAATAAAATATCATAATATAAACGAACACGAACAAAATGGCGTTGATGAGGAGGAGTACATACTCACCTGAAGCAGAGCGAGAAGATGGTTGGTGAAAATCTTCGTGAAGGAAGTATGGAAGTAGCCTTTGAGCTGTGAACTGAAAAGATATAGTCTTAGTAGGCTTCAACGGAAATTTCCACCGTTAAAAGGAAAGCAGTATCGGATTATGTATTCCCGTACTGTCAGAGTGCAGATAGTTTTATCTGAATTTAGGTGGTACCACGGACGCATACGATTCGCCCTAAGCAAATGTAAAAAAGCTTAAGGCGGATTTTTTGTTTTGTGTTCGTAAAAATTAAGGAGGTATTACCATGAAGAAAAACTATGAATTTAAGCAAGTAGAAAAGGAAATGCAAAACTTTTGGAGAGAAAACACTATCTACAATTTTAACCAAGAAAGTCAAAATGAAATCTATTCTATTGATACTCCACCGCCAACTGTTAGTGGTAGTTTACACATTGGACATATATTCTCCTATACACAGGCAGAAATGATAGCCCGTTTTAAACGCATGCAAGGCTATAATGTTTTTTATCCTTTTGGTTTTGATGACAACGGTCTGCCAACGGAAAGGCTTGTTGAAAAAGAGGAAAGTATTATTGCAAAAAACCTTCCAAGAAGCGAATTTATTAAAAGGTGTGCTACAGTCTCTGAAAAATACGAAAAAGAATTTAAAGATTTATGGCAATCTTTGGGGTTCTCAGTTGACTGGTCGCTTCAATACGAAACCATTAATCCTATGGTTCAGCGAATATCGCAAAAATCCTTTATCAAACTTTTAAAATATGGAAAGGCGTATATGAAAGAGTCGCCAGTTTTATGGTGTACTGAATGTCAGACTTCAATAGCCCAAGCAGAGTTAGAGACTATCGAAAAAGATACTACCTTTAATTACCTCAAATTTAAGGTAGGTGAAGAAAGTTTATTAGTAGCTACAACCAGACCTGAATTACTATATGGATGCGTTTGTCTATTTGTAAATCCAGAAGATGATAAGTATAAAAAATATATTGGCAAAAATGCCACTGTCCCTTTATATGATTATAAAATCCCTATATTAACAGATAACAAAGTTGATATGGATAAGGGAACAGGTGTAGTTATGTGTGCGACCTTTGGTGATAGTACTGATGTAGAGTGGTATGAAACTTATAAACTGCCTTACCGAAAGGTTATTTTATCTGATGGCACAATAGATGAAAGTGTTCCATTAATCGGAGGTTTAAAAGTCTTAATAGCTCGAAAACAGATTGTTGGCTTACTTTTAGAAAATGGATTTATTTTAGAGTCAAAAAATATCACGCATACTGTTGCTGTACACGAACGCTGTGGGAAGGAAGTTGAAATTCTACCGTCAAAACAGTGGTATATTGATATTCTCACTAATAAAGATCAATTTTTAAAGGCTGCCGATGAAATTAATTGGTACCCTGAATATATGAAAAACAGATACGTATTATGGGTTGAAAATCTTAAGTGGGACTGGTGTATATCTCGTCAGCGTTACTTTGGTGTTCCTTTCCCAATATGGTATTGTAAAAATTGTGGTAATGTTATAATTGCAGATGAGGAGATGCTACCTATAAATCCTCTTGAAACGAACCCAGATAAGTCCTGCTCTTGTGGTGCTAATGAATTTATACCTGAGAGTTCTGTATTTGATACATGGGCTACTTCATCAGTTACTCCGCAGATAAATGCAAAATGGGGTGAGGAGAATGATATTTCAAATAGAATTTTACCAATGAGTTTAAGAACACAGGCTCATGAAATTATACGTACATGGGCATTTTATACTATAGTTAAAAGTCTTTATCATACGAACCAAATTCCTTGGAAGGATATAATGGTTTCTGGTTTTGTTCTTGCAAAAAAAGGTGAGAAAATAAGTAAATCAAAGGGGAATTCTCAGTTAGAACCAAAATTGCTTATTGAAAACCATTCTGCTGATGTTATAAGATATTGGGCTGCCAATTCTAAACTTGGAACAGACACATTTTTTTCAATTGATGAATTAAGTATAGCTAAAAGGTTTATCACAAAGTTATGGAATGCATCTAAGTTTTCAATATCTCATTTACAGGACATTAATCTCAATGCTGATGTAGATTTAAAGCCTGTAGATAGATGGATAATTGAGACATGTAAACAAACTACTGTTAATGCAAGAAAGCTTCTTGACCAGTATGAAATAGGACCAGCTCGCCATGAAATTGATGATTTTTTCTGGAAGGATTTATGTGATTATTATCTTGAAATTGTTAAAGAACGCTTATATCAACCCGAAATACATGGACATAAAGAGCGTCAATCGGCACAATATGCCCTATATTATTGCATGCTAAATATATTGAAGTTATACGCTATTTACGTTCCACATATCACCGAATATATTTATCAAGAATTTTTTAGACAGAAAGAGAATAGTATTTCTTTACACAAATTGTATTGGGAAACTGAAGAATTTATTGATGATGAGATTATTCTTTTCGGAGAGAAATTAAAGGAAATTATTGCTGAAACAAGAAAGTATAAGTCTGAAAATGCTCTATCAATGAAAACAGAAATAGAAGAGGTTATAATTGCTACAGATGATAAATTTATGGAATTATTTAAACAAACTATAGGTGATATAAAAGCTTGTTGCCGAGCAAAAAAAATAAAAATAATCCAAGATATTTAATTAAACTATAAAAAAGACTGCCATAAGATTTTAGATTATTTTATTTATTATTTACAACCTCAAGTAAATGTGATATTATGGAGGAGCTTATATGTAGTAAATTTGGGGGTCATTATGGTGAATCGTATTATTATAGATAAAATGACAAGAGAAATCTGCTCTGTACAATTGAATTCGATGAAGCATTGTACCGAGCTTAAACTGAAAGCATAAAGCTTTCCATTCATCGGTAAATAGGTTGTTTTAAGCGTATTTTGTTACGCTTTATTTTCGTACCTATTTTCCGAGTAATTATGATTGGTTTATTAGGCCGTGGACAATGTTTTGTCTGCGGCCTTTTGTGTGAGCTCAAACTAAATTTTGAGCGGTAGTGTACGTTAATAATACGGTACTATTAGGAAGCAGAAGGTTGTGTGTTTATGCACAAGACCTTCTGCTTTTTTTATTAGAAAGGAGTTTTAGACATGAGCTTATTAAAAATTAAAAATTTGTCTCATATTTATGGAGACAAGATCTTATACAAAGATGAATCACTTGTATTGTTCAAGGGAGAACACATGGGCATTGTAGGGTGTAATGGTACAGGAAAAAGCACCTTAATTGGAATGTTATCAGGAGAAATTATCCCCGATAGAGGGCGTATTGTTTGGCAACCAAATATAAAACTTGGGCATCTTGACCAACATGCAGTTGTTCTGGGAGAATATACAGTTGCAGAGTACTTGAAAACAGCATTTCAAAATTTATATATTTTGGAAGAAAGAATGAACAAGCTGTACGAAAAATATGCTTCTACTAGTAATGAAAAAGATTTATTACAAGCAGCAGAGTGTCAAACTATTTTGGAAACTCGAGAATTCTATCTTATAGAGTCACGAATAGAAAAGGTAATGAATGGACTTGGGTTATCTGCCATTGGTGGGGATAGACTGCTTTCAAAGTTAAGTGGGGGTCAACGAGCAAAAGTAATTCTTGCGAAGTTACTGCTGGAAGAACCAGATGTTTTATTACTTGATGAACCTACGAATTTTTTGGATAAGGAGCATGTGCTGTGGCTTTCAGAATATCTATCTGTGTTTCCAAATGCCTTTGCCGTAGTTTCACACGACTATGATTTTCTTGAAAAGATTTCGAGTTGTATTTGTGACATTGACGGAGGAATAATCAGAAAATATACGGGAAAGTATTCTGATTTTCTAAAACAAAAAGAACACTTAAGAGAGGAACATATTCGCAGATACCATGCTCAACAGCAGCAGATTAAAAAGACTGAGGAATTTATCCGCAAAAATATCGCAGGTGTAAACAGTAAAAACGCTAAGGGAAGACGGAAACAACTTGAACGTATGGAACGAATAGCTCCACCTTCTGTTACAATTTCAAAGCCTGATTTCTGCTTCTTAGAAAGTCCTAGTTCAGCCCATGAAGTTCTAAAAGTAAAAAATCTTGAGGTGGGTTATTACTATTCTCTTCTTCCACCTCTAAGTTTTATTATAAATGGTGGTCAAAAAATCGTGATTACAGGTTTTAATGGAATCGGAAAATCTACCTTGCTTAAAACTTTAACTGGATGTATTGAAAAAATATCAGGTGAGTTTATGTTTGACAGTTCTGTGAGACTTGGGTATTATGAGCAGGATATTATATGGGAAAATCCTTCACTTACACCCATTGAGATAATTACTAAATATTACCCGTCTTTAAACATCAAAGAAGTACGCCGCCAGCTTTCACGATGCGGCATAAGCAATGATCATGCAATACAGGCAGTATCAACATTAAGTGGGGGTGAACAGGCAAAAGTGAAGTTATGTAAGCTAATACTATCTCCTTGCAACTTTTTAGTTCTTGATGAACCGATAAATCATCTGGACTTTGTTGCTAAAGAGGCGCTTCAAAATAGTTTAAAGGATTTTGGCGGCACTGTATTAATAGTGTGTCATGAAGAAACATTTTACCGTTCATGGGCAGATAGGGTAATAAATATAGAAATAACATAGGGGTGTTACGATGAAAAACAATAATCAAAATCAATGGAAAAATAAAATAATACGTTTTTTAACCGCTCAGACAGTTTCTCTTTTGGGTTCTTCTCTGGTTCAGTATGCGATTGTTTGGTATATTACTTTATCAACCTCTTCAGGTGTAATGCTTACAATATCTACTATCTGTGGATTTGCTCCTCAAATTATTATTTCTTTTTTTGCAGGAGTATGGATAGATAGATATAGCCGTAAAAAATTGATAATGCTATCAGACGGTATTATAGCTGTTGCTACTTTAATTTTGGCAATACTATTTTTAACTGGATATAAAAATATTTGGGTTTTGTTTGCTGTTCTTCTAGTACGCTCTACGGGTACTGGAATACAAACACCTGCTGTAAATGCATTGATTCCACAAATTGTTCCAAAAGAGCATTTAATGAAAATTAATGGGATTAATAGTACTATTATGTCACTGATAATGTTTTTGTCACCAGCACTTAGTGGGGCTGTTTTATCTGTATACTCGCTGGAAACTATTTTGTTTATTGACGTAATAACAGCAATTATCGGTATTAGTATCACCTCTAATATTGTAGTGCCAACTTATAACAGAGATAATATAGGTAAGTCAAGCTTGTACGAAATCAAGATGGGCTTTGTCTACTTAAGAGAAAATCCATTTGTGAAGCGATTGCTGCTTTTTCAAATTATGGTACTATTCTTAATAAGTCCATCTGCTTTTTTAACCCCCCTTATGGTAAGCAGGACATTTGGAACAGAAGTATGGCGTTTAACACTTGGTGAAATGACATATAGTGCTGGTATGACTCTTGGCGGAATCATAATTGCAGCGTGGGGTGGATTTAAAAACAGGATGGATACCACTATTTTAGCAGGTGCAGCTTATGGGTTGCTTATGGTTGCAATGGGATTAGCTACAATATTTCCGCTTTATCTTGTATTTAATTTGCTAATAGGAGTGACTGCACCTTGTTATAATTCGCCTATTATAGTTATGATACAGGAAAAAGTAGAATCATCCATGCATGGTAGGGTGTTCAGCTTTATGCAAATTGCAACCTCATGTGCATTACCGATTGGTATGGTATTATTTGGACCTATTGCTGATAAGGTAAGGATACAAAGTTTGTTAATAGTAGCAGGCAGCCTTGTAGTGGTTTGTGCTATTTCTGTGCTGTTCTTTAATAGAAGGACAGCAAAGGATTTTTAGAAGATGTAGTGTTAATAATATTTATAAACTTAACCAATATTAAATTATTTTAGGAGGAACAATGAACAATACAATTAATTTGATAAAAGAACAATATGGAATTGAATGTGTAACAATTACACAGCAGATTGGTGGATGGTCTGCATTAGCATATAAATTAAGTGATGGTTTCAAAAATTATTTTCTTAAAGTATATGAAAAAAATAGAGCTTCTACGCCAAAACTTACAGCTCTCATTGGCACATATATCCCAATAACCCTGTGGTTAAATAAAAATACTGAACTTAGGGGAAAACTTCCTGTACCAATATTGACAAAAGATGGAGAAGCAAAATGTGAAGATAAATATGGAATATATTTACTTTATGAATATATAGACGGTGAAACCATTGGCAGTAAAGGGTTAACAATTGAACAGACAGTTCAACTCGCAGATATAGTAGCAACGCTTCATTCGTACGGTAAAGAAGTACCTGTTTCAACAAATGCAATTCGAGAGGAGTATTATTTAACATTCCTATGTCAAATGCAGAAAATATTTAGCGAATCACATTTCTATATTCCATATGATGTAAAAGCTTTGATAGGAAAATATAAGCAATCAGTATTGAAAATGATAGAAAAAGTTCGAAGTTTATCTAAAGTCTTACAGTTCAGTAAACCTAATATGGTATTATGTCATACGGATATTCATCCATGGAATCTCATACAAACCAGCCAGGGATTGATCCTCATAGATTGGGAGGGACTAAAGTTGGCCCCTCCTGAAGCAGATCTAGCACTTTTATCAGAGGAACCTTATTATGAGGAATTTATTAGAAGTTATAGAAAAAATATCGATATTGTAATTCATACAGATATAATGCAATTTTATAAGATGAGACGCAACCTAGAGGATATCTGGGAGTTCATTGAGCAACTTTTATACGATAAGCAGGAAAATGAAGAAAGGATAAAAACCTTAAAATACCTTGAAGGAGAATTATTCAGTATAGATAAAAATTTGTTATGAGAGAGAAACTAAATATATAGGAGATAATAATGTATAAATATTAATAGAGAAATACGGTGGAATAATTACTTTAGAAGGGATAAGTAATGAACTTAACAGACTAATGATTCTTATTATACCATCTAAGAAAAAAGAGTTTATATCATGAGGCTTGTATTGATTGTATACAAGCCTCATGATATTACTTTTGTTTATGGTATTGTGTTAATAAAAAAAGAATAGGTTAAAATAGTAGGATGAGGTAGAAGGAGAAATAAGATACAAGAATAAGTATATAGATGAAAATATTATATATAAAGCATTTATTAGTGGCTATAATGTTTTGGTAGGAGTATATTGAAGTATTAGAAAAAGGAGAGGGAGTATGAAAAGAAGAATAGGAATTGTTGTAATGTCAATGATTTCTCTTTGTATTGCAGGAGTATTTATTTTTCAGCAGATAAATAAAGGTACTCGCCCCAACATCAATGTTTCTAAGCGTGAAATTTGGAAATCTGAAGTTTATGACTATATAATAGAAACTGATCGTGAGCATGTTATTATTTATAACCATACTAAGGATAGTTTGTTGCCTTTTGCATACGGACGAATGGAAAAGGATGGCACAATTTATGCTGATAAACTTCATGGAAATCCATTGCTTAACATTATACTATGGAAGAGCATGCCTTTTGGCAAATTTCAGAATGGCGCTCTAAAAGACGATATGGGGTATGTAAAACATTTTTCAAAAATAGAAGAACTACCGAGAGTTAAGAATAATTCTTTTACAAAGAATCCAGTTCAAAATTTTGAAGTATTCTGGCAGATTTTTGACGAGAATTATAGTCTGTTTGGATTGATGAATTTTGATTGGAAACAGATATATGACGAATATAAGTCTAAAGTAACACAAAATACTTCCCAAGACGAATTGTGGCAAATATTTAAAGAAATGATCCTGAAGCTAGATGATAGACACATTCAGGTTATTACTGGTATTAGTAGTATAAGCTCAAAAGTGGAGGATAACCAACGGCAAAAACTATATTTAGATAATCATGAGGAAATGCAGAAAAACATACGCGGATATATTATAGGAGGACTAAAAAGTAAACTAAATGGTCGGATTCAATATGGGAAGATGGAAAAAGGTTTTGGTTATATTTTGCTGAATTCTTTTGATTTGTTTGACAAGAAGGAAATTGACAGGGCTCTTGATGAAGTAGTGGAAGAGTTTGAGGGAAATAGTGGGATGATTATTGATTTACGTTTTAATAGGAAAGGATCAGATGCGTTCGCTTTAGCTACTGCCAGTCGATTTACCAACGAGAAAAAATTAGTATTTTCGAAGCGTGTAAGAAGCGGAAGTTATTATGAATTTTTTGAGGCGCCTCCTATCTATATTGAACCTGATGTAAGTCGAATTAGAACAAATAAAATTGTAGTTATGACAAGTCAGGTAACTGCAGGTGCTGGAGAAATTGCTAGAATGGCATTTGGTGAGATAGAACATGTTACAGTGATAGGTGAAAGAACTAATGGAACTCATTCAGATATGTTGATAAATATTTTACCAAATGAATGGATTGTTACCCTTAGTGCCGAACAATATATTGCAGCAGATGGTAACATGTACGAAAAAATCGGCTTTAAACCAGATGAAGAAGTGCTTATTAGCGAAGAGGATATTAAAGAGGGCAAAGATACCGTATTAGAGGAGGCAATAGAAATATTGAAACAAAGATGAGATATCTAAAATAGTAGATTAAGGAATCAAGGGTATTATTAACAAAAAAATATACCTCATTATACAAATATGAACTAAAAAGGAAAGAGCAAATATAAATTGAAAAATAATAAAAAATTGTTATATATGATGTAATATTTAATTATAACGATTCTCTATTGTCATCCCACTTGTTTATGTTATATTATAATAATAGCCAGTGATGTTAAGGTACACAATTTATTGAAAATATTGAGGTGTTATGATGAAAGATAATATTTTAGTTTTAGAAGCTAAAGAATCAAATTATGAAGAATTACGAGAGATATTCTTTACTGTTCGTCGAAATACTTTTCATTGGATAGAACCAGAAACATTAAAATTATCTGATTTTGATGAAAGTACAAAGGATGAATTAATATTAGTTGCATCAATAGGAAATAAAATTGCTGGATTTATATCAATTTGGGTACCAGATAAATTTATTCATAATCTATTTATATTAGAAGACTTTCAAGGTAAAGGTATTGGGACAGTTCTTGTTAATGAGGCCATAAAAATGGTAGGATTACCATTAACCTTAAAATGCGTAAAATCAAATATTAATGCTTTAAATTATTATAAATCCCACAATTGGAAAATTGAGAGGGAAGAAATGGGGAGTGAAGGATTATATTATTTAATGAAATATAGTAATCAATCATAAAGGAATATATTATATAGTTGAAGGGGAGAAAAAGATGAGCACAAGTTTATTTCATTCATTGGAAGGTAGAAATGTCTGCTTCAAGTCATTAAGTATAAATGATGTTAAAGAGATACATAGTTATGCGTCAGATGAGGAGGTTTCACGCTTTATCGGCTGGAACTTAATGAATACTTTGGATGAAACTCATGAACATATTGAAATAATGTTAAAACGTGAGTCAGCAGGTACTCATCTATATGCTTCCATTGTTCTAAAATCAACTCAGGAAATTATAGGAACTGCCATGATTTTCAATTTTGATCAAAACGCAAATCATGCTGAAATTGGTTATGTCTTTCATAAAGAATACTGGGGTAAAGGTTATGGCACAGAGAGCGTTGCTTTAATAAGTGATTTCGCATTTGAAGCACTTAATCTTCATAAGATTCATGCAAGTGTAGTGGATGTAAATATTGGCTCTGCTCGCATACTTGAAAAGAATGGATATGAATTAGAAGGACGATTAAAAGACCATTATTTTATAGAAGATAAATATTATGATGCATTGCTTTTCGGCAAAATTGAAACTAAACAAAATTGATTTTCAAAAGACCTATGATTTTTTAAAAACTCTGCCAGAGCTGTAAAACAGATTTAAAATACAGAAGGGTTTAAGGCGAGGGATAATAAATTTATATCCAGACTATGATAATAGAAGGGATATTTGTTATGTTCAAATGAAAATACGATTATATCAATTGGAATTGGGTATTTATAGTGATAAAATGCCACGAAATCAAATGCAAAAATGGAATGATTTATTGATAAAGTCTTTTTCACGTGACATTTCAAAATCAAGTTGAATGGTGTGAGTAATAAATGAATCTAAATATTGACATAGAAACCATTATAATAGTCCTTATTTTAGGTCATCTTTTTTCTGGAATATTAGGTATTGCTTATATGATACAACGCAAAAAAGATATAACTACATATACATTTCTATTTTCTCGGCTATTTGAAACAGTTGCATGGATTCTGATTGGTCTAAGAAATATAATAAATAACTTTATTTCTATATCAATAGGTAATTCATTTCTAATTATTGGGACAACTTTACAAATAATCGCTTTTCTAATTATTAAAAATTGTTACACTAGTATAGTAAAAAAATTCTATGGGATTTCTACTATAGTTTCTATTTGTATCTTTAATCTTGTAGCTCTATTTTATAATATTGAGAGTGCAAGAGTTTCTGCCATATCTATAATCGTATCTATATTATGGTTCTTTCCAATATATGTATTATTAACAGATAAAAACTCTTCAGTATTACAGCGAGTTATTGCTGTTATTTATGCTGTAGAAATAGTTTTGCTTATTTTTAGAGCTTATATAGGAATAAAATTAGGTGAATTGATGAATTTGATGTCTCATAACTTATACAATGTCTTGTTTTTTATTTGTTTATATCTAATAATGCTAATGGGGAATGTTGGCTTTATTCTTCTCGCAAAAGAAAAATCTGATTTTGATTTAATAAAGGCAGCTACTTATGATGAACTTACAAATATCTTTAATCGTGGAACATTTCTATTACATGCAAAAGAGAGCATTTCACTATTTTCAAGAAGAAAGGAGCCTGTATCATTTCTTCTTATTGATTTGGATAATTTTAAAAGGATTAATGATGTTCATGGTCATTTTGCAGGAGACATGGTACTTAAAGATTTTGCAGCTATTATAGAAGGGCAATTACGAAATTATGACTTGTTCGGAAGATTTGGCGGTGAAGAGTTTACTATATTGCTTCCAGGAACTAATGAAAAAGAAGCTTTGGAGGCTGCAGAAAGATTGAGAAAGAGTACGGAAGATACTTCTGTTAATATCAGCGTAAACAGTATCATAAAATACACTATAAGTATAGGGATAGTAACAACCATCCCAGATGAAAACACTTCTATAGAGACACTATATAAATTAAGTGATGATGCTTTGTATATGGCGAAGAAGAATGGCAGAAATCGGATAGAAATTATTAAAGCATAAAAATAAAGATAACAAATACTAATTCAAATATTGTCACCTGATTTAGCATCAGGTGTTTTTTTACTCCAAGAACATTAATATCATATTAATCTTATTAGTATTGCAAGTCATATCAAGTTTTTATTAGTAATGGATGATATAATAATACTATGAGGGAAGGAGGGATAATAATTGTCTTTAAAAACGATAGAAATTATGGTTGATTGGATTGAAGATAATATAACAGAAAATCCAACTCTGGTTGAAATGTCCAATTATGTTGGGTACTCCCCATTTTATTGTTCAGCAAAATTTCATGAAAATGTTGGAATTACATTTAAGCAATATGTATCTAAACGAAAATTGAGTCTTGCTGCAATAGAAATCAGAGATACGGAGTCTAGGTTTTTAGACATAGCATTAAAATATGGTTTTTCTTCTCAAGAAGCCTTTACAAGAGCTTTTGTTGACGCTTTTGGATGTACTCCTTCTCGATATAGGAAGCGATTAACTGCTATTCAAATATATATGAAGCCGAATGTATTTCTGATGCCAGAAGAAGAATTTCTTGGTACTTTAAAAGATTGAATTAGTAGATAGAAGGAGGATAAAATGTTTAAAAAAATAGGAAGAAATGATTTATGTTGGTGTGGGAGTCATAAAAAATATAAGAATTGTCATGGTGAATTTGATAATAAGATTGAATTGTATAAGCTGCAAGGTCATTTAGTACCTTCAAGAGAAATGATTAAGACACAGGATCAAATTTCAGGAATACGTGAAAGTGGTAAAATCAATATAGCAGTTTTAGATACCATAGAAAAATATATTAAAGAAGGTATAACCACTGATGATATCGATAAACTCGTCTATCAAAAAACCAAAGAACTAGGAGGAATCCCTGCGCAACTTGGATATCAGGGATTTACAAAAAGCGTATGTACTTCTATTAATGAACAAGTTTGTCATGGAATACCATCAAAAAATGTAGTATTGTGTGATGGGGATATTATCAATGTAGATGTTTCAACGATTTATAAAGGATACTTTTCGGATTCATCAAGGATGTTCTGTATTAGTAATGTGGATGAAAAAAAGAAAAAACTGGTTCATGTAGCACGGGAATGCATAGATTTAGGATTAAAGCAAGTAAGACCTTGGGGGTTTCTTGGGGATATGGGTCAAGTAGTTCATGAACACGCTATTAAAAATGGATACTCTGTTGTGAAAGACTTTGGGGGACATGGGATCGGTATAGGTTTTCATGAAGATCCTTGGATAAGTTATGTTTCAAAGAAAAATACTGAAATGTTAATGGTACCGGGCATGATATTTACAATAGAGCCTATGATCAATATGGGTACAGACGAAATATTTTTGGATAGGGAGAATGGCTGGACTGCTTATACAGTAGATGGCAAGCCATCGGCACAATGGGAAGTGATGGTACTAGTGACAGATGATGGCTATGAGGTATTGGCATATTAAATTAGCTGTAGAAATAAGAATTTATTAATTAAATTACATTGATAAAGCAATGAGCCTAGGTAGGTTATTACTTACCTAGGTTTTTTATGTATAAATATATAGTGTTAAGAAAGTCTATATTTTACTAATGAAGAATGCAATGTTTGGGATACTCTCAAAGAATAATATATATCCAGATGGGGCGAGAAGTATATTATTCTATGGTGAAGATGTCTTTAAAAAGATTAAGAATTTATCACTTTCATATTCTTACAAAATTGTTAGGAGATTGTAAGGTAAATGTATGGCAAATCTATGGTTGATATACTATAATTAATTGATAGAATGCGAAAGGAGCAAATAAAAATGAAAAAGAAGATAATTACTTTCATTACATGTATTTTTCTTATTGGTATTTTTGTACTAGGTATATTTACAGCTCCGACTATTATTACTGGATATAAAATGTATCAATCTGTTATAAATGATATAAGTCTTGAAAATGCAATTAATCAAGTTAGGGATGATGAAAATTATATAAAACTTGATAAAATCTCAGATGAGTATTTACAGCTTGTTTTAAAGTCGGAGGATAAGCGATTTTATCGTCACTTCGGTATTGATTTTCTCGCAATAGGGAGAGCTATGTATAATAATATAAAGGCTCACTCCTTAGTGCAAGGAGGAAGCACAATAACTCAACAACTTGCGAAAAATTTATATTTTTCTTTTGAAAAAAAATACGAACGCAAGATTGCAGAGACTTTTGTAGCAATTGACCTTGAAAAGATGTTAACAAAAGATGAGATACTGGAATTATACTGTAATATTGTCTATTTTGGTGAGGGATGCTATGGGATTAAAGAAGCAGCTAATTATTATTACGGAGTAGAGCCTAGTGACCTATCAACTGAGCAGGCATATGCTTTGGTATATACATTAAAAAGTCCAAATAATTATAATCCAAATGTCTATAAACCAATAGCTGTTTATAAATTTTTATCTTATCAAAATGCTATCTAGAACAATGATATTAATAATAGAATTTAGTGTAAGTTGGAAAAGTATATCCATATAACTTAATCTATTGGTTAATATTGATGCAAATTATATTTGAAGTTGATTAAAAGTTATTCAAGAATAAATTAATATGAAGGTTACAGTTTAACACCAGACTTATTTCTGGTGTTATTCTTTTTATATACTAAGAAAAAGGAGGTTTATAAATATGGAAACAATTAGAATCGATGCTTTGTGCAAATCATACGGAAATACACAGGCTGTAAATAACCTTAGCATATCAGTTGAGCGGGGAGAAGTATTTGGATTGCTTGGTGCAAATGGAGCTGGGAAAAGTACTACAATTGAATGTGTTTTAGGGACAAAAAAGTTTAGCAATGGGTCGATCTCAATTTTAGGAATGAATCCGCAAACAGAGAGAAAGGAATTATTTGAACGAGTTGGAGTCCAATTTCAAGAATCAAATTATCAAGACAAAATAACGGTAGCAGAACTTTGTGAGGTTACACAAGCTCTTTATAAGCATCCATCAGATTATGTAGCATTGCTAAAACAATTTGGACTTTCTGATAAGTTCAAAAGCCAAGTAAATGAGCTTTCAGGAGGACAAAAACAACGCTTATTTATTATACTTGCTTTAATTCCTAATCCGGACGTTGTTTTCCTAGATGAATTAACAACAGGATTAGATGCCAGAGCAAGAAGGGAGGTATGGAAATGCCTTTCAGATTTGAAAAAGAGAGGGCTTACTATCTTTTTAACCTCCCATTTTATGGATGAGATAGAAGTATTGTGTGATAAAATTTGTATTCTTAAAAAAGGAACCAGCATTTTTTATGGAACTGTACAAGAAGCGATTTCAAAGAGTCCATTTGAAAAATTTGAAGAAGTTTATCTATGGTATACAGATGAGGAGGAATGTAATAATGAAAATATTTAAAACAATGTTAAAAACTGAGTTGAAATTATCCCTACGAGGAATGGATATGTTTATTTTTGCAATTTGTATGCCTATAGTGGTAACAATTATTTTAGGTATTATATACGGAAATAAGCCGGCTTTTGATGGTGCAGGATACACATTTTTAGAACAATCTTTTGGAGCTGTTGCTACGATTGCAATATGTGCAGGAGGTGTGATGGGTTTACCCTTAGTTGTGTCTGACTATCGCCATAAGAAGATTTTAAAGAGATTTAAGGTAACGCCTATAAATCCCGCTATGATTTTAGCAGTACAAGTGGTAATTTATGTACTTTACTCTATTGCTTCACTTATACTTGTTTATGTTGCAGCAGCAATTTTCTTTGGTTTTCGATTTAATGGTTCATGGTCTCAGTTTATAGGTTCTTACTTTTTGGTAATGATATCCATGTTTAGTATAGGTATGATGGTAGGTGGTATTGCTCCAAATATAAAGATAGCAAGCATTATTGCAAGTGTATTATATTTTCCTATGTTAATTTTTTCAGGAGCAACTTTGCCTTATGAAGTTATGCCAATGGCACTTCAAAAAATTGCAGATATTTTACCTCTAACGCAAGGAATAAAACTTATAAAAGCGGTTTCACTTGGTTTGACGATAGAAAGCGTAACAATGCCTATTATTGTCATGATTGCTCTTTCAATAATATGTACTGGTGTGGCTCTTCGATTCTTCAAATGGGAATAATAGAAGGAGCTTTATGATGCGTGATATTACTATTATAAGAGAAGTAAAAGGAAATAATTTAAAAAGTATTTCAGTTAAAATTCCAAAGAATAAAGTTATTAGCAAAAAGTGAAAGTTAAAAACATAGATTGGTTTACATAATATGGAAAAAAGGTCATTTCTCTAGAGAAAATGACCTTTTTTCTTTCTTCATTATATTATAGCCTACAAACACCAAAGATGCAAGAAATAATTTGAAATATTACGAATTATAGAGATTATATGATATAATACTCTTCTCATATAATAGGGCCATGTATTTATTAGTATCATGGACTTTATTTTTTTCTGTATATTATATAGAATTAATGTACTGTCATTTCACCGCTTAAACGTTTTTTTATTTATACTTTTATATTGGAGGTGTAAGTCTTATGCAGGCTCAAAAACATCCAGCATTTAATGCGGAAGATAGATATCTAAAGGATACTTGCAAATGTATAGACAGCGAGATAGATTATCTTGCAGATGAAGTAGAAAAAATGGATGAAGAATTGTTAAAACTTAAGAGAGCTGTAGGTGGTAATTATAGCGATGATGTTATTGTAAAAGCTACAATTCATGAAGCGAATAAGAGAAAGCTTAATCAGCTTAGAAGAGCTGAAGATAAACCGTACTTTGGAAGGATCGACTTCAAAGAACTTGGGAAAAGTGGATACGAAACCTTTTATGTAGGAAAAACAAGTTTAACCAAGAAAGATGATAATAAAATGCTTATTATTGACTGGAGAGCTCCTATGGCAAGTTTATACTATAGTGGTGAAATAGGAGAGGTAATGTATAAAGCACCTGGAGGATTAATAATAGGAGATTTGGAGCTTAAAAGGCAATATGAAATACAGAAAAAGGAACTAATTAATATTTTTGATAAAGGACTTACTCCTATGGATGAGTATCTTCAAACAGCATTATGGGAAAAGAAGGATAATAGACTTAAGGATATTGTCAATACCATACAAAGTGAACAAAATGACATCATAAGGGCAGATAAAGGAAAGGTTCTGATAGTCCAAGGAGTAGCAGGAAGTGGAAAGACTACGATTGTTTTACATAGGATAGCATATCTTATGTATACCTATCAGGAGATATTCGATGCTGAAAAGTTGCTTATTATAGTACCCAACAATCTTTTTCTAAACTATATTTCCGATGTATTACCAGATTTGGGAGTTGAAGAAATAAAGCAATCTACATTTGAAGATATTGTAATGTCTTTATTAGATACAGAGTATAAGTTGGCAGATATTGAAACTAAGTTTTATAAGCTGCTAGATTATCAGAATCTATCAGCAGAATACAGAAAAAATTTACAGTTAAGTTCGTTTTTTAAAGGCTCTATGATATTAAAAAATATAATCGATAAATATGTTATTGATTTATCTTCGAGTTTAGTCCCTAAAATTGACCTTAAAATCAATGACATTATTATATATTCATATGATGAAGTTCTAAAAATGTATGAAGAAGATTATAAATACCTTCCTATTGTACCACGTTCAAAGAGAATACAAAAATATATCGAATCAAATATTTCAGATAGAGTTAAGACTATTCAGGAGAAAGTTACCAGAAAATGTGATAAGAAAATAAAAGAGCTGAAGGATTCTGTAGAAGATATAGAGACTATTAGAGATAAGATTATACGGGTATATGACAAGAGGGATATGATTAATAAAAATCTGGAGGATTCCATGTATAAAGCCATAAAACGATATTTTGATCAATGGGAAGACCTCGATATCCTAACACTATATAAAGGTCTAATATCAGATTGTGAGAAATTGGAGAAATATAGTAATGGAGAGCTCGATAAAGGAAATATTACATTTATAAGTGACTATTCTAAGAAAATATTTGATAATGAAATGCTGGAGAGAGAGGATTTAGCTGCGCTGTTATATCTTCATTTAAAGCTTGAAGGACTATCTTTAAAAGGAAAGTATAATCACATAATAGTGGATGAGGCACAGGACTATAGTGAGCTTCAAATGTATATATTAAGGCAGCTTAGTAGTAATGATTCTTTTACAATAGTGGGTGACATTTCACAAGGAATACATTCATATAAAGGTATAGGAAATTGGAAAGAGTTAATGGATAATGTATTTACAGGTTCTGATAAGGAATTACTAAGCTTAAAAAAGTGTTATCGTTCTACAATGGAGATAATGAACTTTGCTAATCAAGTTATAAAAAAATGGAGAAAAGAAGAAATAACTCTTGCAGAGCCTGTATTAAGATCGGGAGATAAGCCCCTAATTATAAAAAAGAATAATGATAATGAGATCATTAATTTAAATATAGTATAATTAATAGTGAATAGATAGTTTAATATAACTA